>Ga0210037_1000191_pt1 | contig 52882 bp, 47 predicted proteins | sample CryGey08umfilter_3_FD_185451 | JGI IMG/M metagenome (GOLD analysis project Ga0210037, IMG submission 185451) | Groundwater microbial communities from aquifer in Utah, USA - Crystal Geyser 4/9/14 0.8 um filter (SPAdes) (version 3) | ecosystem: Environmental > Aquatic > Deep subsurface >...
TTTAAAACAAAAAATATAATAAATTTAAAACAAAAAATATCATCGGAAGGGTCGGCAGGATCTCTAAATTTTTTGAGAAGTCTTTTCAGACTATCTCTTTATTTAAAGTGAGAAACCGCCCTCATAAGCACTAATCGCAATGTGCGAATTCCTCTGCAGAATATCGCTGATATATAGAGATTGTGTATGGCGGAAGACCTGTCCGACCCGATAGAAATTAAAAATGTAATAAAAATAAAATAAAATAAAATAAAATGGTAAAAAATAAAATAATATTTTGGGAAAATTTAAATTATTAAATGTAGAAATGAATAAAGATAAATGAAGGTAAAATAAATTTATCCGGGTTCGTTTCTACCGCAGCTTATTATACGAAATTAATGGCCTGCTTCTATTTGACACTCAACCAGAAATTCGTTAAATTTCTCCTTATATTCTTCTGAAAGAGCGTTCTTTAAATTGCTACTTTTATACGATTCATCCAAAATTCCCTGTAATTTTACGGCTTCTTTTTCAACATCAGCAGATATTTCCTGCATATTTATTTTCCTTTTCTCTTCTTTCTTTTTTAAGGCAATTAATGTGTCAATAACAGGCAGTTTAAATTTCTTATTCAATTTAGCAATATTTTGATTTATTTCTCCGGTTTCGAGAACATTTATTCCGGTCATTAAAGTCCTAAGAAGGTAAAGGTTCACTTTAACATTTGAAAATTTTTCCTTTCTCGCCTCATTCAGTTTATTATTTCCAAATCCTGAGTAATGGTGATAAATTTTTTTGGTTATTGCGGGCTTTCCGAGTGTTTTAAGTTCATCGTGATATTTAGATGTTACAACAACGAGGGGAGAATAAATTTGCTCAAAAACATTGCCGTTGTTTTTCAGCATCAGCCGTAAAAATTTCTCAATTTCAAAACCCACAAAGTCAATTTCATGTCCTTTGTCATTACCTTTGAGAACTATATCATCCTTTCTTTCAATAGTTTCCTTTGGTTTTTCCAGCCGGAATAAATTTATCGTGTTCTCAATATGGCACGCCCTTTAATCAATGTCGCTGTATTCTGACTGAAATCCGTAACTATGTGAGCCGCTTACTGTTGTGAAGATTAATTTTCTTCCTTTTGCATCTTTCGCATCTTTTATGTACTTTTTGGCAATTTTCAGACATTCATTTTGAAAATACGCGAACGATAGTGAGCGTAAATTTCCGGGTTCCGAAAAATTAGGCATTGTTGGTTTAATTAACAATAAAATTTAATAATTAATGTGATAAATATAGTCATTTTACTGACTTTTTGCAGTAAAATGACTATACTCGTAAATTTGATAACTATACAAAAAGTTAGCAAGTTTACTATAATTGTAATTAAAAAGTGTATAAAACCAAAATGACCCAAAATTTAAAAAATTTAAGACCCGTCAGTGACATGAAGATGGGAAAATTAACAGCGGATAAAATTATAAAGCAGATGTATGAAGGCGGCGGATTTACGGCGAAGAAGGTTGCTGACGGCGTTGATATTCTGGAAACAATGGAAAACCAGAAGGATTGCATAAAATTTCTGTCATTTCCCGCTGATATCATAGCAACAGGAACACGAGGAATAATAAAGGACATAGTAAAGCACAAATTAGCTGATGTTATAATTACAACCTGCGGAACGCTTGACCATGATTTAGCCCGACTCTGGAAGGAATATTATCACGGAAAATTTGAGGCAGATGACACTGAACTGCGGGAAAAAGGAATAAACCGTCTGGGAAATATTTTTGTGCCGAATGAAAGTTACGGAATAATACTTGAAGAAAAAATGCAGAAAGTTATGGATGAAATTTATGGCAACAAAGAGACAGAACTCGGAACTTCTGAAATAATCAGGGGCTTTGGAAAAGCAATTGAAAATGAAAAAAATGCAGACGAAAGCATTGTCTATTGGGCATACAAAAACAATATTCCGGTTTTTGTTCCGGGAATAACCGACGGGGCATTCGGATTCCAGTTATTTATGTTCTGGCAGAACCACAAAAATTTCAGAGTAAATTTATTTAAGGATGAGAAAGCACTTGCGGATATTGTCTTTACTGCAAAGAATACAGGGGCTTTAATGCTCGGCGGCGGAATAAGCAAACATCATACTATATGGTGGAACCAGTTCAGGGATGGTTTAAATTTTGCGGTTTTTATAACGACTGCTGTGGAGTCGGACGGTTCATTGAGCGGAGCAAGAACAAGAGAGGCAATATCATGGGGAAAGATTAATGAAAAGGCAAAACACATAACGATTGAAGGAGATGTTACTGTATTGCTTCCTTTAATGGCGGATGCCTTATTTGAGAGGATGAAAATTTAACTGGCTATGAAAATTAAATTTGATACAAACAGGGTTATGTGCCGTATGAAAGTAGGACACTTTTCTCTTATGCCTCTAAAAATATATACCTCAAAATCAAATGACTTATGTAAGACATAAGAAGTAGGTAATTTAGAGTGTTTCACATTATTAAATGCTATGGAAATAATATCAGTGGCACTTGATTTTACTTATTACACTTTTCCTAAAACTGAGGAAAAAGTAAATTTTATTTACTAAATTAGTGTCCTACATTTATTTGGCACTCAACCACCCTTCCTTATGTTTAAAATTAAATTCACAATATTTAATTTTACTGAAAATCTTTGAGATTTTCAATCTTTTAAAATTTACGAGATTTTAAAATACTGAAAACTATGAGTTTTCAATCTTTTAAAATCTTTTGGATTTTTAAATGATATTTTAAAAAAGTTATTTGTTTAAAAATATAATTTTTAAGCAGATTTTTAAAAAATATTTCACAGATTATAGTTGATTTGCTAATTTTTTACACCATTCAAGCAACTTAATAAATACTAAATTGAGTGTAAAATGTAGATAAATTCACTATAATAGAAGAATAGGGTGAACACGAAAAACAAAAAGGGCATGAAAAACAAAAAGGGCGTATTCCTGATGAAAAATTTAAAATTTAGATCTGAAAAATAATTATATTCATTTTGACAGCTTTTGATAATATTGTTTTTATCCATATATTTATTCTTCAAATATTTATTCTTCAAATCATAATATGTAATATTGATGTTCAAAATAAATAATCAAAAGTTGAAAAATTCACTATATTTAACAAAAAATTTTATTTAACAAAAATTTAAAATTAGTAGAAGAAGAGGTAGTGGTGGGCTTTTATCATTTTTCGGAATTGCAACGATTGTACTAATTGTTCTGAATGTAATTGTATTTTTTGGTGTGCAGATGACAGATGAACTGAAAATTTATGACATAAACTGGGCAGAAAACTGTACTAAAAATAAATATACTGCAAATGCTGTGTATAATGAAGAATATTACGCATGTCCCAAAAGTGCTACAAGAGATGGAGGTTACGATATAGATTATTGTAAAAAAATTTCTGATGATGCCTGCATATATACTTACACTGATGGCCTTTCACTCGTTGGAAAAAATGCATCTGAAAAACCTTGGACATTTATAACAAGTATGTTTATGCATGTAGATCTAAACCATTTATTTGGAAATATGTTGTTTTTGTTTATTCTTGGAGGAATTGTTGAAGCGGCAATAGGAATAAGAAAGTATTTGCTGCTCTATTTTCTTGCAGGAATTTTCGGGGGAATAACAATGATTTTTATGACATCAGTAGGATTAGTAAGTGACAATGTTTCAATACTCGGCGCTTCCGGGGCAATATTCGGGGTTCTTGGAGCAGCAGCAATTCTTAGACCAATGCAGATAATATATATTTATTTTCTTCCTATGCCGTTAATAGTCATCGGATTAATTTACATCGGACTTCAGGCGTTTTACATATTCACTGGTGGAGAAGCAGGAGTCGCAAATGGAGCGCATATGGGAGGGGCGATTGTTGGTATAATAGCGGCAATTTATCTCAGGAATAAGGCAAAGAAACAGGAAATTTAAAATTTCACTTCAAAAATAAAGTTAAAATTTGGAGGGTGTTAACCAAATATAGATAAAAATTTATCTTGAAATATGCTAAACATATTGTCCTTATTTATATTCCAGCATAGTCTTAAAGTCAAATCCACTATTTCTATAGATCTTGAAACAACCTTTGTCATTCTTGCCAAGAAATGCCTTATGTTGGAATTGTTACTTTCTATGAGAGTGGTGTTTTTCTTACCTATCACGAGTTTGTTTTTTGGAAAAATCTGTTTGTATATATCTCAATCGTCTATGTAACTACGTAAAGTACTGCAAAATGTTTCAATTCTTCGTAGAGTTTTTTAGCCGTTTTAATAGAACAATTGCCAATAACCCCTCCAATGGTTTTGTTTGTACATGCACCTTCTTCTTATTCTCGTTTCTCGTCCAATAACCCCTCCAATGGTTTTGTTTGTACTGCAATCCAAGGCTTTCTATATTCATATTTTTCGTTTTTTTTTATTAATAAGTGTCCATCCATAAACTCGTAATTTTACTGAAAATCTGTAAGATTTTTAAATTGTCAAAAACATAATAATTTACCTTGAAAAAGTTAAAATTTTTTCAAAATTTTATACTTTGTGGATGGACACTAATGAAATGCCACATCTCATCTATTTGAACCTCTTTGATTTCACTATCAACACTTGGTTCTGGTAATCTTTTGCCCATACTTCTCATTCATTTCAAAACTGCTGGTCTCGACACATTAAAAAGTTTCGCGATAAACCCATAACTTGATTTGCCCACAAAATACAACAAAACTGCCAAAACCTTTCCTTCTTGTCCAACCTTTTCTCTTTCATCATCAAGCACAAAATTAGACCTATACAGCTTACAATTGTATCGCTGCTTATTGCGAACTTTTTCGCTCTTTACACATTTTGTACCCTTGCATTTTTTGCATACGGTTTCTATACACTTTATTAAGATTCAAACATTAAATATATCTATAGTTAACACTCCCTAATTAATTATATCAAAAAAAATGTTCCCTTTTATATGGCACATAATCATATTCGTTTGCATCTTCTTTATTTCGTGTCGGAAGTATTCCGATAGTTAATTCGTTATTCTCAACAGCTCCCTTGCATGCCTTTTTCATAATCCCATTTATTCCGCAGCAAATCAAAATGCAGTATGCGTTTACTATGTCTCTTCTGATATTGTAGCAATTTTTTTAATCTTATCATCAATTTTTCTGTCCTTTTCGATCACAGCGAGCATAATTTTCCTTTCAGTTACTTTTAGACAATTTATTTAAATTTATCTGAGATAGGATTTTCATCATGTATTTATCAACATAAGCCATTCAGCAAATGCTAATATCATCACAATTATGAATTACTTTTGAGAAATTAAATTTAACAGATTATGAATTTTGCACATTGAGAAATTATAGTCAAAATCAGATGATTTTTTAAAAATTTTATGTGGTGAAATTTAAATGATAATTTAATGCTTTTTATATTAGTAATACTAATTTTAAAATGATAATAAGTTTTAATAAATAAATATAATTAATAATATTTAATAAATAAATATTAATAATAACTTTATAAAATGAAATCAATAAAAATCGCTTCAATTATGTGGGCATCAAAAAACACAACACTCAAAGAAGTAGGCAAAGAGTTAAAAGAGGAATGTATAAATTTAGATAAAGGCAGTATAAATTTAGATGAATGTATAAATTTGGAATTAGATGTTTATTCAACAAAAGAAATTGAAGATGATAAAATAAGAGAAAGGTGCATCAGATCATTGGAAAATAGCAGTATAAATTTGATTTACGGCGGGGTTGGAGATGCCTGGATTGAGGTACAATCAAGGATAGAAGAAATAGCAAAGAACATTCCGACAATAATTCTCGGACATGATACTGGCTTATGGTCTCTTTCTACTGTAAAAAGCAAGATTGTAGTGGATGTTAATGCCTACATAGTAATGGATGGGAAGGAAAATCTGAAGAATATGCTCAAATACATCTGCAACGAAATTTTAAATACAAATTTTGAGGTTGAAGTAGTAAAGGATGTCCCATGGGAGGGCCTGTATCATCCTGATGCAAAAGCACATTTTTCAAATATTGATGAATATCTGAAATGGTATGAAAAAAATAAGCCGGAATTAAAAGATAAACCCAGGATTGGACTCTTATCATATCGTTCCTACTGGGTTTCCAATAATATGGATGTAGAAAACACCATTGTCAAAGAATTTGAAAAACAAAGTGTAGGAATTATTCCCATATTTAGTTATAGCATTAAAGACACCGAACTTGGCAATAAAGGAAGTGGTGAATTGGTAGAAGAATGGTTAATAACAGACGGGAAATCAAGGATTGATGGATTAATAAACCTGCAAAGTTTCTTTTTATCAGGCACAAAATCAGGCAAAGATGATAAAACAGATATAAGAGAAGGTAAGATTGCTAAATCAGGTGTTGAAATTTTAAAGAAATTAAATGTACCTGTGTTTCATCCGCTTATAGCACATTATAAAACAGAGGAAGAATGGCGTAAAGACATGCATGGTTTGGGTGCAAATGTCGGATGGAGCATAGCAATGCCGGAATTTGAAGGGGTGATTGAGCCGGTAATTATTGGAACACAGAGTAAGGAAGATAACGGGAAATATGTTCCAATAGATGAGCGAATAGAAAAAGTTGCAAAAAGAATTAAAAACTGGATTGAACTGCGAAATAAACCTGTTGAAAAAAGAAAGGTTGCATTTATATTTAACAATAACCCCTGTGCATCTGTTGAAGCCACTGTTGGAGGGGGAGCAAAACTTGATACATTAGAGAGTGTGGCAAGGATAATGCACAAAATGAAGGAATGTGGTTATAATGTCAATCCTCCTGAAAATGGAAAGGAAATGATAGAAACAATTATGGATAGAAAAGCAATATCTGAATTTAGATGGACTCCTGTTGATGAGATTGTTAAAAAAGGCGGCGCCTTAAAACTTGTTACAAAGGAAGAATATGAGGAATGGTTCAATACTTTAAAACCAGAAGTCAGGGAAAGAATATGTGGAACATGGGGAAATCCACCAGGAGAGCATATGGGTGATATGCCGGCTGCAATGGTTTATGAAAATAAGATTGTTGTAACAGGAGTAAAATACGGTAACGCTGTTGTTTGTGTCCAGCCGAAGAGGGGCTGTGCAGGGGCAAGATGTGACGGTGTTGTCTGTAAAATTTTGCACGACCCGGATCTTCCGCCTCCGCATCAATATATGGCAACTTATCGCTATCTTGAATATGACTTTAAGACAGATGTAATTGTTCATGTCGGAACGCACGGCAATCTTGAATTTCTGCCCGGAAAGAGTGTTGGTTTGTCCGAGTCATGCATGCCTGATGTTGGCATTGGAAACATTCCTCATTTATACATTTATAATTCAGATAATCCTGCAGAGGGAACGATTGCAAAGAGGCGAAGTTATGCAACTCTTGTTGATCACATGCAGACAGTTATGACAGAGTCCGGGTTGTACGAAGAGTTAGAAGAAGTAGAAAGAAATTTAGCAGAATATAATCAGGCAAAAGTTCTGAATAATAAAGCAAAGATGCATGCAGTGCAGCACATACTTATTGAGAATATAAAAAAGGCACAACTTGATAAAGAAATAAAACTTGACGAGTTAGATGCACATAAGAGCTTTGATGAGATTGCTGAAAGAACACATAATGCATTAACCCGCATCAGAAACACACAGATAGATGATGGGATGCATATCTTTGGAGAAATTCCGGCAAAAGAGCGAAGAGTTGAATTTATTAACGGCATTATGAGATATGATTACAAAGAAAATGTCTCAATGAGACGATGTATATTTGAAATGATGGGTTTAAATTATGATGAAGCAATGGAAAAGCCGGCAAAATATATAGGTGATTTTGGAAAGACATACGGGGAATTATTAGATGATGCAGATAAATATTCAAAACATTTCATTGATGAAATTTTAAAAATTTAAAAAATGGATAACTTAAAAATAGCAAAAAAAATACTAGGGGATAAATTAAAAAATCCGGAGGCTGTAAGCCAACTTGATGAATTAAAAGAAAAAATTTTGGACATATCCAAAAGAATGGATGATTCAGATGAAATAAAATCATTACTTAACGGTTTTGATGCGGACTACATTCCATCTGGACCCTCGGGACTTATAAGCCGCGGAAGGGACGATGTTTTACCAACAGGAAGAAATTTTTATTCCCTTGACCCTGGAAGGATTCCAACAAAAGCGTCTTATGAAGTTGGCAAACGACTGGCTGAAGCATTGATAGAAAAACACATAAAGGATACCGGAAAAATGCCTGAAAATATCGCCACGGTATGGTGGGCAGGAGATATAATGTGGGCAGACGGCGAAGTTATGTCCAAGATAATGCATCTTATAGGCGCAAAACCAAAATGGGGGAGTAACGGAAGAGTAAATGGCTTTGAGATAATTCCATTAGACGAACTTAAAAGACCGAGAATTGATGTGACAATCAGGGTTTCAGCAATTACACGGGACTGCTTTCCGGACATTATAGAATTGGCTGATGAAGCAATCAGAACAGTTGCGAAATTAGATGAACCGATAGATATGAACTTTGTAAGAAAACATTCCTTAGAGCAAATGGAGCAGGCAGATAAAAATGAAAACAGTGAGGAATGGCAGAATGTAACAACAAGGATATTTTCAGCAAAACCCGGAACTTATGGTGCAGGAACACAACTTGCAGTTTATGCATCCGCATGGAAAGAAGATAAGGACTTAAGTGATGTTTTTGTTTACTTTAACGGCTATGCTTACGGCAAAGGAATATTTGGAAAGGAAGCGCATTCACAATTTGTAAATAATCTGAAAACAGTTGATGCAACTGCCTCAAACACAGTAACAGATGAATATGACATTTTCGGCTGTTGCTGTCACTTCGGAACTGAAGGGGGCTTGTGTAATGCTGCAAAACAAATCTCCGGAAAGGATGTTAAATTCTATCATACAGATACAAGAGATCCCGCAAGGGTCAAAGTAGGGGATTTGGTAGATGAGGTAAGAAGAGTTGTGAGGACAAAAATCCTAAATCCAAAGTGGATTGAAGGACAAAAAAGACATGGCTACAAGGGAGCAGGAGATATAAGCAAGAGAATTGGAAGGGTTTATGGATGGAGTGCAACAACGAAGCAGGTAGATAAATGGATTTTTGATGACATTACCAAAACATTCGTGCTTGATAAAGAAATGAGGGAATGGTTTAATGAAAATAATCCATGGGCGCTGGAAGAAATTGAAAGACGACTCCTTGAAGCAGAGCAGCGTAAATTATGGGATGCTGACCCAGAAATGCTTGCCCAATTAAAAGAACATTACCTTGAACTTGAGGGGCTAATGGAAGAAAAAATGGGTGATGTTGAAGGTGATTACCAGGGAGGAGCAATTGACATTTTCACAGATGAGGATGTAGGTGACTGGAAAGCAAAGATGGATGAAATCAGAGCAAAAATAAAATAAGGTAAAAAGCAAAAATAAAAGCAAAAATAAAAGCAAAAATAAGATCAACAATAAGATCAACAATAAGATCAACAATAAGATCAACAAATAATACAATTACAAAATGACGCACCACATAAAACGAACAATAATGCCTTTCGCGGCAATCGTCGGGCAGGAAAAACTGAAAAAGGTATTGATATTGAACGCCATAAATTCAAATTTGCATGGTGTCTTAATCAAAGGTGAGAAAGGTACAGCAAAATCAACCGCAGTAAGAGCATTGGCTGACTTATTGCCTGAAATTGAAGTGGTAAAATGTCCATTTAACTGCAATCCGGAAGAACCATCTTTACAATGCGACGAGTGCAATAAAAAGTACAACGATGGCGGGAAATTAGAAACAGAAAAAAGAAAAATACGAGTTGTTGAGTTACCTCTTGGAGCAACAGAAGACAGAGTTATTGGAACATTGGATATTGAAAAAGCATTAAAGGAGGGAATAAAAGCCCTTCAACCAGGTGTTTTAGCAGAAGTAAATCAAGGAATCTTATACATTGATGAAGTTAATTTACTTGATGACCATCTCGTTGATATTTTGTTGGATTCCGCAGCGATGGGAGTTAATGTTATGGAGAGGGAAGGTGTTTCTGTATCGCATCCGTCAAAATTTATTCTTGTCGGAACAATGAACCCTGAAGAAGGTGAATTGCGGCCGCAGTTACTTGACAGATTCGGATTGGAGGTTGATGTTTCAGGCGTTAAAGATGTAGATGAAAGAGTCAGGATTATAAAGACAGTTGCGGAATTTGAAAACAATCCTTCTGAATTTATAAAAAAATATAAGGCAAAGCAGGATGAACTAAAGATAAATATCCTGGATGCAAGAAAATTATTAAAATATGTTAAAATTTCTGATAAATTGCTTAAAAAGATTGCAAAAATATGTATTGAATTAGGGGTTGACGGGCACAGGGCAGACATTTTTATTGCAGGCACCGCAAAAACAATTGCATCTTATAATAAAAGAAAAGAAGTAAATGAGAACGATGTAAAGGAAGCAGCAGATTTAGTCCTGCCGCACAGGATGCGAAAACAGCCATTTCAGGAGCCAAAGCCAATAGAAGATAAGGTTAATCAGATAATGGATGAAGACGATAAGAACGATGGGCAGCAGGAAGAGGAGCAGGAGGATAACGAGGAGCAGGAGGATAACGAGGAGCAGGAGGATAACGAGGAGCAGGAGGATAACGAGGAGCAGAAACAAAAAGATGAACAGATGGAGCAGGAGGATAACGAGGAGCAGGAGGATAAACAACCGGAAAATCAAAAAGAACAGAACGAAGATAAGACCGGCAACAGAAAAAAGATATTTGATTCCAAAACGATGAAAAAACCTGATATAAATATAACAAAAGACAGGAAATTAAGAATGGGCAGCGGAAAAAGGGCAAAAATATTAAGTTCCAAATTAGGAAAGTATGTAAAAGCAAAAATACCAAAAGAAAAGGTATCGGACATTGCAATAGATGCTACGATAAGGGCATCAGTCGTAAGAAATGTGGGAGGTGGAAAAGGAAATATAAAAATTGAAAAAGATGATTTAAGGGAAAAAGTCAGAGAAAAGAAAAAGGCATCAGTAATTGTTTTTGTTGTTGATTCATCGGGTTCAATGGCTGCAAAAAAGAGAATGGAAGCAGCAAAAGGTGCTGTAATGTCATTACTTGAAGATGCGTATCAGAAAAGGGACAAAGTCGGGTTTGTTGCCTTTCGTGGAAATAAAGCAGAAATTTTATTAAAACCAACATCAAGTGTTGAATTGGCAGCAAAATATCTTAAAGAACTGCCAACAGGAGGTAAGACGCCATTATCAGACGGAATGTATAAGGGTTTTGAATTATTGAAGATGGAGATCAATAAAGATAAAAATACGATTCCTGCAATGGTTTTAATATCCGACGGCATGGGAAATGTCCCAATACAGAAGAATGTCAGAGAGGAGGTAATTTCACTTGCAAATGAGATTAAGGAAAAAAATATATCTCTTATGGTCATTGATTCAGGGGCAGGGTTTTTAAAATTAGGATATAATTCAGAAATTGTTGAGGCATCTTGTGGGAAGTTTATTAATCTGGATGAATTGAGTGCTGATAATATAGTTGGTGCGGTTAAGTCAAATTTAATAAAAATTTAATAAAAATTTAATAAAAATTAAAATGGAAAAAATAGATAAAAACGAGATTAAGGGAAAATCAGATGTGCTGCTCACTGTAGCAGTAATTGCAGCAATAATTGGAATCGTTGTATTTTCAGGATGTATTGGCGAACCACAGGAAAAACAAAATCTGACACAGACAGAGAAAAAAACAAAAACATTCACAGATGACTTTAACAGAACAGTTGAAATTCAAAAAAATCCGGAAAGAATTGTTGCAATATCATCAACAGACGTTGAAATTTTATTTTCGATTAATGCATCTGAAAAACTTGTTGGAAGACCAAATTACCTACTGTATCCTCCGGAAGCATTAAAGATAGACGACATTGGAGGTATGTACCCTATGAATTTAGAAAAAATAATAGCGAAAAACCCCGACCTGATACTAATAACATGGATCTTCAAGGAGGAGTATATAAAAAAAGTATCGGAACTTGAAAGTTATAATCTAACTGTGGTTGGATTCAATTATCCAAATACAATGAAAGATATAATAAATCACATAAAAATCATAGGAGAAGTTGTTGGAAAAGAAAACGAAGCAAAAGATTTAACAAAGAACATTACTTTTAGAATCAGTAAAATTACAAAGATAACTAATAAACTGAATGAATCACAAAAACCAAAGGTGTATATAGAATGGATAAATGCAGGCAGTAAAGGATCTACTGCTGGTAGAACATCCCGGGGCAATAATATAATTCTAATGGCTGGCGGAAAAAACATATTCGGCGATGTTGAAAAGTCCTCATTTGAGGCAAATACAGAAGAAATTGTGAACAAAAACCCGGATATTATAATTATTACTGCAGATTTAGATAAATTTAATCCGGATGAATTAAAAGAAGTAATAAAATCAAGACCTGGGTGGAAAAATATTGATGCAATTAAAAATGACAGAATATGTGTTATTGAATCGCAGATAACATGGGCAAATCCGCGTTTAATACAGGGTCTTGAAGAATTCGCAAAATGTATTCATCCTGAATTATTTGGAATTAAAACAATAACTCCTACAAATTATTCTGTAAATTATCCTATTACTATAACTGACTGTTTAGGCAGAAATGTTACAATATATCGTGAGCCAAAAAGAATCGTATCGGGACATCCTGCACCAACAGAAAATTTGTTTGCCCTTGGTGCGGGGGACAGAATAATTTTAAAAACCGACCGTTGCAAGTATCCTCCAGAGGCATTAAAAATTCCAAGCATCATTTATCCGCCAAGTGTTGAGTTCATTGTAAATTCAAGTCCGGATGTTGTTTTTATTCATGTTGATACAAAATTAGCACAAACTCTTGAAGATATGAATATAACTACTGTTGCGGTTGCTTCTGCCAAAGACATAGAAGATATCATTGAGAAAAACATAAAACTTATAGGTAGAGTTATAAATAAAGTTGAAGAGGCAGAAAAACTATCAGAAGGTCTGAAAAATAAAGTAGAAAAGATAAGAAACAAAAAGGAAGAAATGACGAATCCACCAAAGATTCTTATATTTGGAGGGACGCAAACACTTGCAGTAGGTAGCGATACATATATACATGATGCTGCAACTATTGCAGGAGGAGTAAACATTTTTTCAGATACTCCTAAAAAAGTTGATATAAACATTGAAGCAATTGTAGGAAGAAATCCAAATATAATTCTCCTTCCCAACGATTTCTACGGCAAAGGAAGTGGAAGTAGTTTTGTTAATGAAATAAAGAAGAATAAATTATGGTCGTCTGTTGATGCAGTAAAAAACAATAGATTTTGTATATTGGATAGAGATATTATATTTGCCCGCACACCAAGAATAGTTGATGCCATAGAACAAGAATTCAATTGTTTTAACAATTGGGAAACGAAAAAGTTTTGTAATAGTGATGCTGATTGTACATCGGACGAATTTTGCAATACAACGAATTTTGCATGCAAATCAAAATAAATCAAAACAAAGTAACTAAAAGTAAATAAAAAATGTGTGAAATAAAATCAATTGAAGAAATTGACTTCAATGAACTCTGGATGAAAACAAAACAGAATTCATCTCATGGAAAGAAACACAAAAGTTGCTCAATGATATGGCACGATAAGGATAAAGCAAAAAAGTATGATGAGCGGGTGAAAGAGAATAATCGCGAAAGAGCAATGCTGCAAATAGAAAAATTAAAAATAAATTCCACATCAACTATTCTGGATATAGGAGCAGGTCCCGGAACACTTGCAATTCCTCTTGCAAAAATGGTTAAAAAAGTCACCGCAGTTGAACCTGCCATGGGAATGTTTGAATGTTTAAAGCAGAATATAGAAAAAGAAAATTTAAATAATCTCGCTTGTATAAATAAAAAATGGGAAGAAGTAAATATTGATGAAATTGAAAAGCACGATATTGTGATATCTTCATTTTCTCTTGATATGCTCAGTTTACAGGACGCACTTAAAAAGATGAATGATTTGGCAAATGAGTATGTATATATATTCTATTCTGCTGGTGAAACGCCCTGGGAAAAAAGATATAAAGAAATATATCATAGATTGGGTCGCGAGTATATCTCGGGACCAAAATCCAATTACATTTACAATATGCTTTACCAGATGGGCATCTACGCGAATATTGAAGTTTATGAAACAAACTATACTCAAAAATTCAAAAATCTGGATGATGCGGCGAATGAATTCAAACACATGCTTGATATTGAAACACCGAACCAAGAGAAAATTTTAAAAGAATATTTGTCTAAAAATTTGATAAAACCTATCTTTCCCACCGGGAAATTTGGGATAAAAGAAAATGGAAATTTGGTTTTAAAAGGTAAAACGATAACCGCGATGATATGGTGGGAAAAGAAAAATAAATAACATAACCTAAACAATAAATAACCTAAACAATAAATAACCTAAATAAAAACGAAATTTAATAAAAATTAAAATGGAAAAAATAGATAAAAACGAGATTAAGGGAAAATCAGATGTGCTGCTCACTGTAGCAGTAATTGCAGCAATAATTGGAATCGTTGTATTTTCAGGATGTATTGGCGAACCACAGGAAAAACAAAATCTGACACAGACAGAGAAAAAAACAAAAACATTCACAGATGACTTTAACAGAACAGTTGAAATTCAAAAAAATCCGGAAAGAATTGTTGCAATATCATCAACAGACGTTGAAATTTTATTTTCGATTAATGCATCTGAAAAACTTGTTGGAAGACCAAATTACCTACTGTATCCTCCGGAAGCATTAAAGATAGACGACATTGGAGGTATGTACCCTATGAATTTAGAAAAAATAATAGCGAAAAACCCCGACCTGATACTAATAACATGGATCTTCAAGGAGGAGTATATAAAAAAAGTATCGGAACTTGAAAGTTATAATCTAACTGTGGTTGGATTCAATTATCCAAATACAATGAAAGATATAATAAATCACATAAAAATCATAGGAGAAGTTGTTGGAAAAGAAAACGAAGCAAAAGATTTAACAAAGAACATTACTTTTAGAATCAGTAAAATTACAAAGATAACTAATAAACTGAATGAATCACAAAAACCAAAGGTGTATATAGAATGGATAAATGCAGGCAGTAAAGGATCTACTGCTGGTAGAACATCCCGGGGCAATAATATAATTCTAATGGCTGGCGGAAAAAACATATTCGGCGATGTTGAAAAGTCCTCATTTGAGGCAAATACAGAAGAAATTGTGAACAAAAACCCGGATATTATAATTATTACTGCAGATTTAGATAAATTTAATCCGGATGAATTAAAAGAAGTAATAAAATCAAGACCTGGGTGGAAAAATATTGATGCAATTAAAAATGACAGAATATGTGTTATTGAATCGCAGATAACATGGGCAAATCCGCGTTTAATACAGGGTCTTGAAGAATTCGCAAAATGTATTCATCCTGAATTATTTGAAAATGAAAAATAGTGACAAAAAAACCAACCGTAATACAACAACAGATAAAAAAAGAAAATATTTCGTCGCCTTAGTATTATTAATTTTGACACTATTTGGAGTAATTATATTTTCAGTCATGCTCGGCCCTGTACAGATACATCCTTTAACAACAATAGCTGTATTTTTAAATAAACTCGGTTTAATAGATGCAAATTGGACCCAGGCAACAGAAATAATTGTTATAGATATAAGAGCGCCCAGAATTCTCATTGCAGCACTCGTTGGAGCAGGTTTAGCAATTGCCGGGGCAGCGATGCAAGGTTTATTTAAAAATCCAATGGCAGAACCATATATACTTGGAATGTCTTCCGGTGCAGCAGTTGGAGCAGCATTAGTTATTGTTCTTGGTATTGGTGTCGGAACATTCGGTGCATTAAGTATCCAGGTGATGGCATTTGTTGGTGCACTTGGAACAATACTCATCGTCTATAGCGTTGCAAGAACCGAAGGAAAAGTTCCTGTTGAAACCCTATTGCTTGCAGGAATTGCGATGGGTGCTTTTCTTTATGCTGTTGTATCCGCTATGAAATTTATTGCCTCAGATGAAGCATTACGGAACATCGTGTTATGGCTTATGGGTTCATTTGCTAGGTCTCAATGGGATGACCTTTATGTAGTAACTCCGTTAATACTCATCGGTATTGTCGGATTGTATGCATTTTCCCGTGAATTAAATGCAATGCAGTTTGGTGAAGAAACAGCAATGTACCTTGGCGTGAAAGTGGAAACAGTAAAAAAAATCATACTGATTTTTGCGGCATTAATTACAGCAACAGGTGTTTCACATGCAGGAATTATTGGTTTTGTCGGTTTAATTATGCCTCATGTTGTGAGAATTTTAATCGGAGCAGACCACCACATACTACTGCCTGCGTCAGCACTTGCGGGCGCGATTTTTTTAATACTTGCAGATACATTGGCAAGAACTATTGCATCTCCTGCTGAAATACCGGTAGGCATTATCACAGCATTTGTAGGGGCACCTTATTTTATATATCTTATGAGAAAGAAAAAGAAGACGATGAGCTGGTGGTGAATAAACTAAAAATAAAGCCATTGTTTTTTAAAATAATCATATCTAAAATCAAGTGCAGAAAAATGGATACTAATGAAGTAAAAATAGAAAATTTATGTGTTGGATATAAAAATATAAATATTTTGAATGATATAAATTTTCTAGTAGGAAGCGGAGAAGTGGTAGGTATAATTGGTCCGAACGGTGCCGGAAAATCAACTTTACTAAAAACAATAACTGCTGTATTGCGTCCAACAAAAGGCATCGTCTATTTAAATGAAAAAGATGTCAGAAAAATGGACAGAAAAGAGATTGCAAGAACAATGGCAGTAGTTCCGCAGCACACATTAATATCTCCGATGTTTACGGTTTATGATATGGTTTCAATGGGCAGATATCCACATATTAAAAACAGATTCAGTCCGTTTGATAGTGCAAGAGATATAAAAATCACAGAGGACTCAATGAAAATGGTGGGAGTGGAACATCTCTCGGAAAAAACCCTTGATGCTGTAAGTGGCGGGGAAAGACAGATGGTAGTTATTGCTCGCGCACTTGCACAAGAGCCGAAAATTTTAATACTTGATGAACCCACATCAAATTTAGATGTGAATCACCAGATAAAGATATTAAAACTTGTACAGAATATAGTAAGGGGGAAGAATGTTTCTGCGATAGTTGTTCTACACGATTTAAACACTGCTGCAAGGTTCTGTAATAAATTAATTTTACTCCATGACAAAAGAATTCTCTCAATTGGGACTCCCAGGGAGGTATTAACGATTGAAAATATCAGAAAGGCATATAAAGTTGAAGCAGAAGTGAATTATTCAAAGGTAATAAATTCCATAAATATAATTGTTCTGGATGAATTAAATGGTAAATCAGATGATGATTTGAAAAATGATGGAATATCTTGATATCTTACTAAAAACAGGCACAGAAACAATAACTTTTATTATCCCATTACTGATATTGATATTTACAGGATTGTTTATAATAGAAGTATTATTTCAATGGGGCATGCTCAAGCGGTTTGAAGTCATCAGCAAACCATTAACGAAATTGGCAAATCTTCCGCCGGCATGCGCAATTCCACTCATATCTGCTATTGGCTCTCACCTGGCAGCAAATACGATGCTTCAGCAATTAAGAAATGACAAAGTAATTAAAGACAGGGAGGTTTTACTGGCTTCTATATTGAGCACAATCTTTGTTCCGATAAAAGAAATCAAATTTCATTTGGGAATTATCATTCCAACACTCGGTTTATATGTAGGTGGATTTTATGTGGCAGTTATGTGGCTTGGGACAATTGTTTTAATTGGTGCTGTAATTCTTGCAGGGAGGTTATTTTTGCCAAAGAGAAAATGGGATAGTGATGGATATAATATTTCAAAATCTGTTGATTTTGAAAATGACACAAAGAAAGATAAATTTAAATTTTTGCGATATTCTCTTAACGAAACTCTAAAAACATTTAAGAAAATATCAATTCTATTCTTAATCACAACCTTTATAATATTTTTGCTGATAAATATGGGAATTTTTGATATAATTATAACATTTATTGAGCCATCTGCAAATGTAATTGGTATTCCGGCAAACGCAATTCCAGCACTCACGGCTTATATTGCTTCCCCGCTTGTTGGTTATCCGATGATAGGTGCATTAATTGAAAACAACGAAATTTCTAATGATGAAGCAATAATTGTCCTGTTATTCGGAAGTATGTTTATGCTTCCGGTTATTTATTTAAAATTTTATTTTCCGCAGTGGGTGTCTGTATTTGGATTAAAATTAGGGCTAATAAGGGGGCTAATTTCAATGTCATTGATTATGCTCACAAGGGGAATTATTTTAATCGTATTTTTAATATTTTTTAAAACATGATAGAAGACGCATTAATATCAGCATTAAAGTATCTCTTATGGGTTGTGCCATTCATAATCCTTGGAGTTGTATTAGCGGAACTAATAATGGCACTGAAATTTGTAAATAAAATTGTATGGATTACAAAACCAGTAACAAAATTTGCACATTTACGAAAGGAATGCGGAACAACCTTTCTGACAGCGTTTGCATCCGCTGCTGCGGCAAATTCAATGCTGATGGAATTTTACAATAAAAAGGAAATTGACAAAAAAGAATTGTTCATTTCATCACTTGTAAATTCATTTCCCGCAATTGTTATGCACTGGAGGTATATGCTGCCTGCGTTAGTTCCATTACTTGGAACAACCGGGCTTATTTATTTTGGTGCGTTAATGGCTGTCGGATTTATTAAAACATTTATTATCCTTATTGCTGGAAGGGTTTTATTACCAAAAAGAAACAACGACAATGAAATAACAAAGGAAAAACGGCCCCCGATAGATAAGGCCTTTAAAATAAGTCTGATGACTTCAAAGAAAACAATAATTAAAATATTAAAATTGATGATTCCAATTACAATTATTGTTTTTATTTTGATTGATATTGGCGTTTTTGATATGCTTGCAGGTTATTTATCAGGAGTTGCAGAGTATTTCCCAATTCCTGTTGAAGGACTTGGAATTATTGCAGCACAGTTTGCAAACAGCATCGCTGCATGGACTATTGCCGGGAATTTATTGTCAGAGGGCGTAATAAGTTCAAAAGATGTTGTTTTAACACTTCTGGTTGGCAATGTTTTATCTGATATTGTTAATATCAGGCACTCTATTCCTTATTATCTCGGAATATTCGGGGCAAAACTTGGAATGCAGATATTAGGGATTGCGACTGTGATAAGGATTGTGATAACGATTTTGATGATAGTTGTGCTTGCTTTGTGGTGGTGAAATTTTTGATGATTGCTCTTAATATTAAATTTAACAACTTATAAATACCTCAAAATTTCCCTCAAATCCTTGTTGCGGATTACAACATCTGCATTCTCTACAACGCTATTGTGTTTCGGATTAAATGCAATACTGAATCCCGCCTTTTTAAACATCGGAATATCATTGATAAAGTCGCCAATAGCAATACAATCGCTTAAACCAACATTTTCATATCCTGCAATTTCTTCCAGAATTTCCCCTTTATTCTCAAAATTTACCTTCATATCAACATCAAAAATTTTTTCATCCTTAACTATTATTTCATTTGCATAGCAATGGTCAAAAACACATTTTTCAAAAATTTTATTTGCCATCTGTTTTATTCCGCCGCTTATAATTGCCATCTTGTAATTTTTACTTAAATTTTTAATTACTTCTATTCCTTTCATCACTTCAACTCTTTTACCTGCTTCAGAAATTTTGTTCGCATCAAATCCTTTCCACAAGTCAATATCCCGCCTTACCCATTCATCAAAGGGTATTTTGCCGGAATAGTATTGCCTTCCGTTTTCTTCGGAAAATTTTTCCGTGCCCATAAATTTATGCAGTTCCATCCAGCTTCCTTTTCCGTCAAGCAGGACACCGTCAAGGTCAAATGCAATTAAATTCGCCATTTTGGAAAGTTTAAAAATTTTAAAAATCAAACAATTGTTTTAAAAATCAAACAATTATAATTATTTAAAAAGTAATTTTTAAGACATAATTTATTACAAAATTTAACAGATTGATTTATTAATGTTGTATCCCATCATTCCCACCATCAAAAAATTTATTGGTAATTTTAAAAATTTACAAAATTAATTATACTTAACAACAAAAATACGCTCACTTCGTTCGTATCTTTTTAAATCTTTGGGATTTAAAAATTACGCCCAAACTTTTACGCTGGGGTGGGAAACTCAGGTTGTATGATGTTGTATGACAGTGTATGATTATTATATGAGCTAGGTCGGGTGATTAGGCGTCACCTGTAACTCCAAACCGTCTAAAGGAGGATCGAAGTGCGGGAAAATAAATCTTTTGTTATTTGTGATCCGTAATTCAGACAATGAATTTTCGTCCTGCGAGGCAAGTGGTATGAGAATCTGGTCAGACCTTGATCGGAGCAGCCATAATCATGCTATTTGTGCTTGTTGGGTAGCGGAGAGGAGGAAGGTTGCAGGTAGTCGCTTATAGCAGAAGGTTTAAATTCCTGCACACGCTCAATTTATTTATTAATATAGTTTTGCGGGGGTTCCCAAGCGGTCAAAGGGGGTAGGCTCAAGACCTACCTGTGAAAGCATTCGTGGGTTCGAATCCCTCCCCCCGCAAAGAAATTTTCAAATTTGCAGAGAATTTAAAATGCACGAACGAAGGGAGTGGAACGAAGTGAGTGTAAGTGAGCGGACTTCGTTCATATATTTAAAAATTTATGAATTTTAAATTTTTAAATAACCTCGCTAATGCACGAATATTTTCAAAATCTTTGCTATTTTGAAATAGTAAATTTAAGCAAATGCTGATAAATTTACAGCAGATAAATTTTTAAATTTCGGTCTTAAAATTAGTATTAAAATTAGTATTAAAATTAGTATTAAAATTAAATTTCATTACGGTGTTTGATAAACTAAGCGATGGATTAAGAAATGCAATTACCTCATTAAGAAAGGCAGTTGTTGTAGATAAAAAAGTCATAAAGGAATTCATAAAAGAAGTTCAAAAAGCCCTGATTTCATCAGATGTGAATGTCCGTTTGGTGCTTGAAATTTCAAAGAGAATAGAAGACAAGGGGCTGCTTGAAAAACCACCCGGACTTTTAGACAGGAAAGAGCACATCATTAAGATAACCTATGATGAACTAACATCTTTGCTTGGAAAAGGTGATAAAATAAATTTAAAGAAAGGTGATAAAATTTTACTCGTCGGAATTCAGGGAGGCGGAAAGACGACAACTGCTGCAAAGCTGGCGAAATATTATAACAAAAAGGGCTTTAAGGTCGGGCTTATATGTGCAGATACCTTCAGAGCAGGTGCCTATACCCAGTTAATGCAGCTGGCAGAAGAAATAAAAACACCCTTCTACGGGGATCCGAATGAAAAAATTTCTCTCAACATCATCAAAAAGGGACTTGAAATTTTAAAAGACAAGGATGTTATTATAATTGACAGCGAAGGAAGAAATAAATTGGATAATGATTTGATGAGGGATATAAATCTGGTCTATACGGAAATAAAACCAGAACATGTTTTGCTTGTATTGGATGGAACAATAGGACAATTGGCAGGAGAACAGGCGGAAGCGTTTAAGAAATCATGCAATGTTACCGGAGTTATCTTAACAAAATTAGACGGAACGGCAAAGGGGGGGGGTGCAATTTCTGCGTGTAAAACAACCAATGCAAAGGTCTATTTTATAGGTGTTGGAGAGCATAATAATGAATTTGAGGAATTTGATGCTCCGAGATTTGTCTCAAAAATTTTGGGCTTCGGAGATATTGAAGGGCTGCTTGAAAAGGCACAGGAAATGGAGTTTACTGATGAGATAACAAACTACCTTGTTAAAGGCAAATTTACCCTGAATGATTTGTATATTCAGATTCGGGAGATAAAGAAACTTGGCACTTTGAACAAAATTGTTGAAATGCTTCCCACAGGAGGAATTAAAATTCCCAAGGAATTTATGGAAATGCAGGATGAAAAACTAAAAATTTATAAATTTATAATGGATTCAATGACGAAAAAAGAAAAAGAAAATCCTGAAATTATTGATTCAAAAAGAGTAGCGAGAATTGTAGGCGGCTCGGGAAAAAAAGAGCAGGAGGTCTATGAGTTGCTTAAGATGTATAAAGTAATGAAAAGATATGTAAAAACAATGAATGACGAAAGAAAATTAGCAGGTTTTATGAAGAAATTAGGGATGGGAAAAATGATGAATATGTAGAAATTTTAAAAATTAATTTATAGTGGTTATTTAAAAAGTTAAGAGCAGCAGTTATACTGTGCAACTTTATAAATTGCTTTTTTCAAATCTTTAAAATACGCTCATTTTGTTTCGCTACGTTTATATATTTTAAATTTAAATCTCTGTGATTTTGAAAAAGTGCTATAAAAAAGTGCATCTTTTGCCGTTGTTGATTATAATAATTGTACTCTAGTTGATAAAAGCGCAGTTTTTGGAGTTGTTAAGTATAAATGAAATAAAAATAAATCACCCCGCTGTTACACTCACTCCGTTCGGAGATTTAAAATTTCTAATGAAATTTAAAATAAGATTGAAAATCTTATAGGTTTTTAAAGGCCGAAACCAAAGGTTTCAGTATTTCAAAATTTCGTTTTGAAAATAGTTACAAAAAGTTATTTACAAAATTACAGGCAGATGCAGGAAAAAGATGTGTGTTTTTGCATAGAGTTTTTTTAAATCAGAATCCCTGGACATGGAAGTGGCAGCGCTTCCCAGATTCAGGAAAGAACCGGAAGTCATACGCACGCTTACGGGATGGCAAATTACCAACGGAAAAACGCATATTGATTTTGAGGAAAAAATGAAAGCAAGATACTGCAAAATTCTGGCGCAACCCGGAATGAAAAAAGTAAGAGTCCCGAAATCCGTGAATGAAAAAACCATAGTAGAATTAGATAACATAACATCCACAATACTGGAAACGCTTGAAAATAACTTAGAAACGATAACAGACAGAAATACCAGAGAGAAGGTCAGGGGAGTGGTAATCAGAAAAATAATCGGCAAATGCAGTCATTTAAAATTTCCCTATAATAAACGCAATTAACGCGATCAGCATTCCAATCTTTATGATTTTTCGTGCATTTTTTGGATTTTTTAACTGAATAATTGTGCCGTAAATAAACATTAAATCAGTAATAGAGACCAGGGCAACGTAAGCAAGATTAAATTTTAAATATAGATAAGGAACTGGAGAAAGTACAACAGAAAGCAGCAAAAAGGCAGCAGCAACAATTCCTGCATTCCGTGTTCCGATTTTCTTTGGCAATGTAAGGCGGTTAGTATCTCCCTTGAAATCCTCTATGTCCTTTATAATTTCTCTTCCGAATATTGCTAGAAAAGCAAAAACTCCAAATATAATACTTGGACTATGGAGCAAAGATTCAAAATTTTTTACCGCAACTCCACCGTTGACAGCAGCCCACCCGAATACAAAAAGCATGCTTGTAAGAAAGGCAATTGTCCAGTTTTTTGATAAATAATGCTGTTTGAATTTTAATTCATACATTATCTGAAAAAAGAAGGCAACTAGGGCAATAATAATACAAAAAAAATTTAAAAAAATCGCAAGCATTAGTGAGAGTAAAAATAAAACAACTGAAAATTTTAACGCATCGCCTGCTTTAACCTTGTTTGAGGGTATTGGCCTTTCGGGACGGTTTATTTTGTCTATCTTTCTGTCAAAGTAATCGTTTAAGACATTTCCAGCAGATGAGAAAAGAAAGATAGCAACAGCAGCAATTAACATTATCCAAAAATAATTTATTATATTGTTTCCTGCTTCAATTAATATTGCGGCAACAACCGCGAGTGAAGTTAATGCAGAGGTAAAGGGTCTGCACAATTCAATAAATGGATAAATTTTTTTCATTGTTTGAATAATAAACTACTATTCGGGGGTATTAAATTTATGTTAATATATTATGATTGTAATTTATATGTATTTTAGCAGACGGATACAAAAATATCTAAAATAATTTCAATATTGCCAGCGGATTTGCAACAAGCATTGCTTCAACACAAAGAATTTATCACATTATTTTAAATCCGTAACTTTAACCTTTTTTGATTTTATCTTCCTGTTATTTTTTATTTTTTTCAGCAATTCGCATCTCTTGCATATTTCCCCACTGCATAAATTTCCACAAATTGGACAGAACCGGACATTCTCTACTTTATAATTCTTCAGCAATAAATTTCTTAACCTTTGATTGTTTCCAAATATCTGAAAATTACTTCCCGGATGCCTCCTGTTCAGTAGATTTAAAATATCCTTGAATGTTTTCCTGTAAGCATCTTTTCTGTAAGGACAGATGTGTTCAAAATTCAATCCCGGAAAATTTATTTTCGCATATAACTTTACTTCGTCTTCAGGCGATTTTATAAACGGTTTTATTCTCGGAATCAGTTGTTCATCTTTAATTAAACCACTTCCCCAGATTATTTTCTCAATGTCTCCTCTGACGATGTTCATCAAAAAGGTCTGGCCTTCATCCTCTAAATTATGGGCAATGGCTAACTTGCTGCATTTTAATTCCTTTGCCTTTTTGTTAAGCAAATCCCTTCTCAGCACACCACAATATGTACATAGTCCTTTGCTTCCGCCGGCAACATCGTTACTGCAAATTTTCACCCCACTTTGTTCGGAGATGTTTAGACCCTTTGCGGATTTGAACATTGCATAAATTTCATCAATTGTCATTCCTGTTTCGTCTTTAAATGAATAAATGTGGTGCTCAATTCCATGTCTTTGGCACACTTCTTTTGCATTTTTTAATGTTTCTTTCCCGTATTTGCTATCCCTATCATTAATCCCGACATCTATTGTTATTGCCAGAATTTCTGTCCTTCTTTTTTCTGAAAAATTTTTTAAAAAGTAAAGCAATGAAGAAGAATCCTTTCCTCCGGAGAGACCAACGGCAATTCTATCGCCTGCATCAATCATATTAAAATTTCTTATTGTCACTCTTGCTCTTTTTTCAAAATATTCAACAAAGCAGTTCCTGCATAAATTTAGTCCGTTGTAGCGTAAATTTATTATTGCGTCTTTTGGACATTTTGTGCATTTCATTTTAATTCCTGATTTTCATTTTTTAATATTTCCCAGAAGCCCCCTTTATCCGGGCCGATACGCCGAATCTTGTTTAACTTCCTGAGTTTTTCTATATCTCTTTTTATTATCTTTTCATTAACTTTCATTTCTTTTGCCAGTTTTGGAATGCTTATTTTGTTATCTCTATATATAATATTTTTAATCCTTTCCAAACGATTTTCAGGGACATTTTCAGTAACTTTTACCTCAAAAAAGAATTCTATCCTGTAATAATCAATTCCTTCAAAAACGACGGGGTCTTTTGTGTAAAGATATCTCCAGCCCTTAAACATATTGTCAAAACCATAACCTGTGTTTTCAGCAAGATCAATCACTCTGAAAATGCTGGCGATAATCGGATTGCTGGGCAGAAAAATATCTCCTTTTTGTAATTCTTTATACTGTTTAGGCAATGTCCCCAGGATTTAAGAATTCTACCCTATTCAAAAATACTCTTATTCTGGGCTTCATAGGTGAAAAATAATCCGAATGTATCAGTAAGTTAACGAGTGCTTCTCTTATTGCTTTAACCTGCGGCTGGTTTTCATCCCTGAAAGCACCTTTTAACTCAAAAGGAATATCAGTCTTTTTAATAATGCGTTCGTAAATAGCAAAGAAATACTCATAAATATTGGGATAATCCGACAGCCGGAACTCGTACCGCTTTTCTGCATCTTCATAACTTGTTCCGAATATTTCTAAGTAGTCAATCCTGAAATCAGAGAAATATTTTCCAATGGCGTCTTCGGTTCCAAATACAAGAAGTCCTGCAAATGTAACTTTCTTATCTTCAAGTGCCTGTATCTTGGTCAGGAATTTCTCATCTGAAAACGAGTTATAATGGTGTTCCGGCTTTATATTTTTTGGATAGGTTCTGTAACGCTTTATGCTTTCCATGCTCAAGTCATTTATTGTGAGGTCTGTTAATTCTTTATCTCTTGTACCAAAAGAGGAATTGCGGTATAACGAAACAATTTCCTGTTCAGTCAGTCGCTGGTCTCCTGAACCCGAACGAATAAATGAGTTCTTAACATTGTCATAAAAAACCGGTTTATTTTCAGAAGCATGAATATAAAACGCAAGAACGGTTTTTTCGCCAAAATTATACTTTTGGCATTTAACCTCTAATTTTTTATTAAATTTCAATCCATTCCTTAAAACGCTTATAAAATCCTGCTCTGTTTTCTCGGGACTTTCAACGCCTTCAATATCGTAATATTTGCCTTCTTTTTTCACGCCAAAAACCAGCCATCCCCCTGATGTATTTGAAAAGGCACTAACTGTCTCCAAGGAACTTTTTGGAACATCGGATTTCGCCTCTTTTACTTCAAAATCCTCCCATTCAATGTCTCCAAGTTTTTGAATAAGTTCTTCTTTGCTTAAATTTTTCATTGCCGTGATTTTTTGAAATGATTTTTTACAATGACTGAAATTTACAAATTTTTCCACAAATAATTAAGCACATAACCTTTAATACCTGAAAATATCAACTTATGAAACCAAATTATTAATCCGAACAATAAATTTAACAATAAATTTAACAATAAATTTAAATTTCAATAACTAAACGCTAAAAAGTGATAGAACGACTAATTAAGAACAACAAAAAAATAACCTTAATCGGAACTGCACATATATCAAAAGAAAGTGTCCATGAAGTAAAAAGCACAATTGAAGCAGAAAAACCAGATGTCGTATGTGTTGAATTATGTCCGCAGAGATATGAAATTTTGAATAATAAGGAAAAGTGGAAACAGACAGATATAACAAAAATCATAAAAGAGGGCAAAATTTATCTGTTTTTGGTAAATTTAATCCTTTCAAATTTTCAGAAACGGTTAGGAGAAGATGTTGGAATTTTGCCGGGAGCAGAGATGATTGAAGCAACGAATGTTGCCAGAAATTTAAACATTCCGATAGAACTGGCTGACAGAGATATAAATATCACTATGAAAAGGGCGTCCTCAAAAATGGGTGTTTTTGAAAAATATAAGATCTTTTCCTTAATATTAATGTCGTTGTTTTTCTCCGAGAAGTTAAGGGCAGAAGAAATTGAACAGCTGAAGAACAAAGATGTTATGTCACAAATGATGGATGAATTGTCTCTTGCGTTTCCGAATGTTAAAAGAACATTGATAGACGAAAGGGATTATTATCTGACAAATAAAATTTTGAATGCGTCTGGCAATAGGGTTGTTGCTGTTGTCGGAAGCGGACATCTGGCGGGAATAAAAAAGAACATTGAAAAATTTGATGAAAAAGGTAAAGAAGAGCATGAAAATTTAATGAAGAATATTACTCGCATCCCAAAAGGGCGAAATTTGGGTAAAATTTTTGCATACTCAATTTTATTGCTTATCGCCGGAATGTTCATTTATGGTTTTTATGTCGGAGGCATGGAAACATTCACAAATATGGCTTGGACATGGTTTTTGTATCATTCTGTATTTGCGGCAATAGGTGCTGTTTTAGCGTTCGCTCATCCTTTGACAATTTTAGCAACATTTATATTTTCGCCTTTTACTGCAATTCATCCCGGCATAGGAATCGGAACGGTTTCCGCACTTATTGAAGCAAAGGTTCGTCCGCCAAAGGTTATTGATTTTGAAAATTTACAGAGGATGAGAAAATGGAAGGACATGTGGAAAAATCAAGTTATAAGAATAATTTTTATATTCTTTTTTACAAGTACGGGTGGTTCAATTGCGACATTTGTATCAATGGGATTTATGTTTCCGATGCTTTGGTAAAATTCAGAATAAAATTTGTTGTATTAAAGATATTGCTAAAATTCCCGCGGCGATAACATTTATAATAACTGTGAACCCCAATGTTAAAATCCTGATGATGCATAACAGTATTCATTTTTCGTTTTGTGTTGACATAACAATGGCATGTGTAATATAAAATTTTTGAATTTGCTGACATGTTGAAGTATTGTAATGAATCGTATATTAGGTGTAAAATGTTGATAGCTTCACTATATATGAAAAATCCCGCGAAATTTAAAATTTTGTTTAATCCTTTGCCATCATCTTAACTACATCACTTGCAGATAAAATTCCTACCGGTCTTTTTGGAAGTGCTAATGCCAGACCAACATTCCTTCTTTTGTGTCTGATGATAAGGCGGTGAATTTTTTGTTTTACCATAACATCAACTGCTTCTCCAATATAACTTTCTCCTGAAATTGTTGCAACTTTGTCGGTCATAATCTCTTCGGCGGTTACTTTGTTAATGTCTTTGTTAAACGCTTTTATAATATCTGTTTCAGAAACAATTCCCACAATCTCCCCGAATTCATCAATTATACAGACGCCGTGCACATGCGACTCCACAATGATTTTTGCAATATCTTTAACAGCCGTATTTAAGGGCACTGTTATTACTCCTCTTGTCATAACATCTTTTACCTTCAGATTTTGAGATATGTCCATTTTATCTAGTTAAATAAATTTAATTTTAGATAATTTTAGATAAATTTAATTTTAAAGAATTAAAAACGAAATTTATTATTCTTTTTTGCTAGTTCAGTATAAGTTAATGCGTTCTGTTTTATGTAGTCAGTTTCATCTTTTGTTAAATTTCTGACAACCTTAACAGGAATTCCATAAACAAGAGAATTTTCAGGAATAATTTTACCTTCGGTAATTATTGCTCCTGCTCCGATTATGCAGTTTTCTTTTATTTCAGCATCTTCCATTATTATTGCACCCATTCCGATTATACAATTATCTGAAATTTTGCATCCATGAATTATTGCTCCGTGTCCAATGCTTACATAATCTCCGATAATGACATTGTTGTGTTCTGCATGAATAATACAGTTATCCTGAACATTTGAAAATTTTCCAATTGTGATTTTTCTTCTGTCGGCACGCACGACAGCATTATAAAATACAGACGAATTCCTGCTGACATTAACATCTCCGATAATTTTTGCTCCGTCCAAAATAACTGCTGTTTTATGAATTTTAGGTTGCATTGTGGCTGGTTTATATTTAGTTTATACTTTTTATCATCATATAAAGTAAGACAAGTCATTAAATCAAAATCACTCTTATACTTATTTTTATTGATTAAAATAAGTAACTATTCAGAGGTATTAAATTTATAGGGAGAGTTAACCAAAGATAGATAAAAATTTATCTTAAAATAGCTAAACATATTGTCCTCATTTATATTCCGGCATATTCTTAAAGTCAAACCCAACATTTCTATATATCCTGAAACAACCTTTGTCCTTCTTGTCCTTCCTGCCAGGAAATGCCTTATGTTGGAATTGTTACCTTCTATGAGAGTAGTGTTTTTCTTACCTATCACAAGTTTGTTTTTTGGAAAAATCTGTTTGTATAGACCCCAATCGTTTATGTAACTACGTAAAATACTGCAAAATGTTTAAATTCTTCGTAGAGTTTTTTAGCCGTTTTAATAAAACGATCGCCAATAACCCATTCAATGGTTTTGTTTGTACTGCGATCCATGGCCATCCATATCCATATTTTTCGTTTTTTTTTATTGATGAAATGCCACATCTCATCTATTTGAACCTCTTTGATTTCACTATCAACACCTGGTTCTGGCAATCTTTTGCCCATACTCCACATCCATTTCAAAACTGCTGGTCCCGACACATTAAAAAGTTTCACGATAAACCCATAACCTGATTTGCCCGCAGAATACAACAAAACTGCCAAAACCTTTCCTTCTTGTCCAACCTTTTCTCTTTCATCATCAAGCACAAAATTAGACCTACACAGCTTACAATTGTATCGCGGCTTATTGCGAACTTTTCCGCTTAGGATTCAAACATTAAATATATCAATAGTTAACACCCCCATTTTCTACCCTTTTGAATAGTTTTAATTTCACTTAAACTCCAGCTCAGAAAACACCCTCTCGCAGTAATGACACCTGAATTTTAACGGCTTCTTTGAGATTGTGTAAATTTTTGTTTCAATGTTCTCTGACCTTAAATTCTTTGAAATGTCCGTATTCTCTGAGTCCGACTGGATTTCCGAGTTTGTTATACATTCCGGATTCGGGCATTTAAGCAAATTAATTATCACACCAGGAACTTCAACCCCGAATTTTTCAACAACATTTGAATCTGCGATGACATTTACTGTTGCTATGGGTGTTAGCAGGGAAATTTTATTTGTTTCGTTTCTTGTCAATGTCCTTCCTTCAACCTTTATGATGTCCTTCCTGCCGTGCTTTTCACTTTCTGCATTTATCACCACAGAAACAATACCGTCATAATTTTCACCGATGTTTAAAATTTTTAAAACAGAAAACGCCTTTCCACCTTCAATATGGTCTATTACAGTGCCGTTTTTAATCCTCCGTATTTTATCCTCCTTGTCTATTTCATCAATGTTAATTTCATTCCTGTTAATTTCATTCCTGTTAATTGTCGCATTCATTTTTGATTAATTGAAAACAGAAATTAAATTAAAATTGTTTTAAAATTAATTGTATAAATAAATTTGTATTTGCTCAATATTGAGCAGTAATCCCCTCTTATTTTATAGAAGTATAAGGGCAATTTACCACCACTTATTGAGCAAATTCATAAATTTGATAAATTCCGAGTTTCCCACCCACGCGTAAAAGTTTGAGCGTAATTTTTAAATCCCAAAGATTTAAAAAGATACGAACGAAGTGAGCGTATTTTTGTTGTTAAGCATATTTAATTTTGTAAATTTTTAAAATTACTCGTAAATATTTTTTAAAGATTGAAATCAATGGTTTTAGTATTTTAAAATCGCAGGTAAATTTTGTCACCTCACTTCGTTCGGTGATTTTCAAAATTTCATTTTGAAAATACCCTATGAATAATTACATTTTTAATTAAATTTCTACAAATTTATGTTCCCCTTTATATGGCAATCAACCGTTAGCGGTGGTGGTTAATAATACCGAATTAGAAATATTATCTGTTATATGGATTTTCGGATCAACTTTGATATCCTTCATAAATCTTTTTCATTTTCATCGCATCTTCTTCAATATTCGGGCTTTCAGAAATCACAACCCCATTAACATTAAAGTCCCTCAGCGCCTTAATCAGTTCCCGGTATTTTAAGTCCGATTCGTCTAAATTTAAATGCTTTTTTTCTCCTTTTTCACCATACGCAATTCCCGAAACATGGATGTGCATCTCCTGCAATGCCTCTTTTCCCAGATTTTTTTCAATCACCTCCAAAATTTCGCAAAATTCATCGTAAGAATTAAATTTCCCGTTTTCTCTCGCGTGAATGTGTGAAAAATCAATACACGGCAAAACATTTTCCAGTTCAGTTGAAATTTTTATTACCTCTTCAATATTTCCCCATTGCGTTTTCTTTCCCGTTGTTTCGGGTCTGAGCCAGATATCATTACTTTCATTCTTTAAAATTTTTCCTGTGTTCTTTAATGCCCGTAAGACATTTTCATAAGTTCTGTCTTTATTTTCTTTCATATAGTATGCTGCATGAAAAACAATGCTGTCCGCACCACATTCTTTTGCTATTCTTGCCGTCTGCAAAATCATTTCAATGCCTGCGTTTATTTTATCTTCGCTGCCTGCATTTAAATTTATATAATAAGGACAATGAGCAGTAAGCACAACATTGTTTTTCTTTGAAATTTCTCTGACATTATCTGCTGTCTTCGTACTTATATTTACCCCTCTGACAAATTCCAGTTCCATTACATCTAAATTTAAATTCCTGACTTCTCTTATTCCATTAATGGTGTTCCTGCTTTTGGTAATCAGCGGAATTCCAGCGGTTCCAAACAGCAATGGCTTCATTTTATGTTGCCGGTTAGTGAAATTTTTTTCTTTTTGAAATTTTATTTATAATTATTCCATTTGAAAATTTTCCGACCCCTAAAACCATACCTTTGTATTTTATCGCAATTAACGCATTTTCTTCAAAATTTAATTTTTCTTTTGTATAAATCATATAGTCCTTCTTTTCATTACCTATATTCTGTCCTTTCATAAAATTTACCGCATTAATCACATCAGTGATCTCAAAAACATACGCAGTTGGTTTAATTACCTCCATGAATTCCCGGGAAGGAATAAATGTATTATCCTTCTCAAATTTTCCTATACACATTCCGATGGACAATGCCCCCAAATTTGCTAAACTGACAGGCATTCCATTGTATATGGAGACCTTATTAAATTTATCAGCAAACAGAGAAAATTTATCAGTTTCAAAACCGGTTTCACCTTTAAATTTATTGATACATTCCTTTATTAATTCAGTTTCTGTCCCGCGGGGTTTTCTGAATTTCATCTCGGTTTATTTCTTTTTTATTATTGCAATATCGCCAAGGGTCATAGCGTCTGTTGATTTGTCAATTTTCGGAAATGTAATATTTTCCCTCTTTTTTGTTAAATTTATACCTAAAAATTTCTCAATCTTTTCTATAACTGTCATTGAAGGAACAAAGCCGGATTCTATCCTTTTGATATATGCGAGCGGCTCGTTTATATGCTTTGCAAAATCCTCCTGTTTTAATTTCTTCTTTTCCCGGGTATTTTTTATTTTATGGCTGAAATTTTCAACAATCTCGTATTCTCTCTCTCCAAAAACACTGACTTGTCCGGAAATTTCTTTATCTTTATTTTGCTTTTCAGCAACCGCTTCTTTAATCTCTCCGATGATCCTTCCGTTAACCGCACAGTCATTACATGCGATCACCGCTGCTCCCACAAACATAATTTTCTTCCCTTGTTTTATTTGTGCGCCACATAATTCACATATCATTTTTATGTCTTTAAAGTTTTTGATTAGAAAACATAATTATAGAAAATTAATTATAAATTTATATCTTATGCATTTAAATTTAAATTTAAATAGTATCCATACCTAAACTCGTAATTTTACTGAAAATCTGTAAGATTTTCAATCTTTAAAAATCTGTAAGATTTTTAAATTGTCAAAAACATAATAATTTACCTTGAAAAAGTTAAAATTTTTTCAAAACTTTATACTTTGTGGATGGACGCTAATTAAAAATTTTTGAAAATGTTCCTCTAAAATGCCTTTAATGATTTCAATAAAGTTGAAATCACAGAATAAATCCTAAACTTTGTAGTTGTATCTTCTGAATAGTTATTTTTTGTTTCTATATGCTACTGACATGATTCTATAATTTTTATTGTTTTTATTTATACCCCTTATCCCAATATATAATAACCGTTAAATAGTTAAAATGAAGAAAAATATTGTTGAAACAAAAGAGAAAAAAGCATCATACCTAATGGTGCCTATAAAAATATTCGGAAATAGAAAAATAGGCGTTTTGGAAAGTTTGGTTGAGTATTTGAAAGACAAAGAAAATATGCGATTTTCTAAAATCGCAAAAACTCTGGACAGACATTATAATACAATAAGAACAAGTTATGTTAAAGCAAAAGAAAAGAAAGGAGGTGATAAAAAATGACATCTATCTTTGATTTATCTGGACAAAACTGGTTGTTCCTTCCGACCATCACGAATATGGGACTATCTAAATATAGCATTTGCTCGCTTGTAAATGAAATTGTTGAGTCGCTGGATTTTATAAAAATAGATGAAAAATCTAATGAACAAGGCTACCTTGTTAATTGATAACAAAACAGATAGAAAATGATTTTAACGAAAATATTTGCCGGAGAAACAAAAAAAGTGATTGAAAAAATACCTGTCGCAAAATCTTTTTTTGTTGGAAAGATATTTGATTTTTTCAACCTGGGAAAATCAATTGAAAAGGCAGGTATTAAAAAGAGGAGCGGGATTTCAGCAGAACTTATTGCACTTATTTACTCACTTTTTGGCGTCTCTGATGCAAAATCAATTGTGAGGTTAACGAACAAGTAAAAGAAGACCGATTGCTTAAAGAAATAATTGAATCTAAACATGGCAAAGTAAACATCAATAACAAAGCGATTATAGTGAACTTTTCAACTTTTGATTATTTATTTTGAACATCAATATTACATATTATGATTTGAAGAATAAATATTTGAAGAATAAATATATGGATAAAAACAATATTATCAAAAGATGTCAAAATGACTACATAGTAGATTTATCAACATTTGAGTACTTAAATTTAATATCATGTGAAGCCACATGAATCACAATATCCTATCAAAAGTTAGTGAATTTACTATACTTTGATGAGTTATTTCATTACGAGCCCTTACAATATCGGTTCTACTATAACTCCCTATTTCCACATGGCATTTTTTCAGATACTTACAAACCACTGATTTGTTAATTCCCCTTATTTTTAATATTTATGAGAGGATTAGAATTTAAAAATTAAATTTGCACGATTCACGGAATAAGTCCGACATAAAGGTAAAAATTTAAAATAAAATTTTGAAAATCTCCAAACGAAATGATGTAATGAAATTTCATAAATTTTTAGATTTTTTAAATTTTCCTGAATACTATTATCCTTTCTCCTTTGCTTTTATTTTCCTTTGTTGTGTATCTATAAAATTTATCCTCCGGAACAAAATTGCTTTGCTTTGCTCTTTCAGTCAATTCATCTGCAAATTTAAACTTCACATTTTGTATCTTTCTGTCTTTATCTATAATTATACAGCATCTCCCATGTCTTTTTGTAACTCTGTCTATTTCAGAAATTGCATCTCCCATGTCTTTAAAGTAAATTTCCAGTGCCATTAATTTTTTACTTTCAACATTTTCATCAGCTACTTCTTTATCAACACCGATGTAATTTTCATCATCAATTTCCTCATTGAGCAGCGCCAGCTCTATTTTATGAATTTCTCTGTAATTTAACGCGTTCAGATATGGCGGAGAGGTAACAACCAAATCAACCGTGTTGTTGTTGAGGGGAATTTTCTTTGCATTATCTCCTATAACTTCTGCGAATACCTGTGTGTTAAGATGTACAAAATTTTTTAAATTTTCGCAAACCTTCTTTTTAAAAATTTCAGAGACATTGATTACTGCTTTTCTTTTTCTTATGATTCTTGCTTTGTGTTCATCAATATTTGCACACATTTTGGCAATAGAAAGCAGGCAGACGAGGTAAAAGTCCTTCATGTCATCGTCATAGTTTCCACTTTGAATCTTTTTTCGTAGGTATAAGAGCTGCATTAAATTTTCAGGGTTAAATAAATAACTGTATTTAAATTTCTCACATTCTTCGTTAATTCCCTCATCGGCCTCATCTGTTTTAAAATCTTCAAAAAAGGGCAGATGAAATATATTTATTTTTTTTGTTTTGACCTTTGTAATCAATCTCGCAACGGGATTAATGTCTATCCCATAAGAACTGCGGTGTAGTAAATTTGCTTCAACCAGTGTTGTTCCGCTTCCGCAAAACGGGTCTAAAACAATATCGTATTTTTTTGAGAATTGCTGAATTAGAAAACAAGGAATCTGGGGGATAAATTTTCCCGGGTACCTGTATAGACCATGTGTTGCATAATCCATTTCTTCTTTTTTAAATCTTCTAAAAATCATTTTCAGATATGTTAAATTTTGCCTTTGGTTTCTGAGGTTTAATATCTGTGATTGCGATCCGGGAAATTTCCTTTGCCTTTTTTATAGTTCCTGTTGTATTTAACGGAATTACAGAAATTTCCTTCCTGTTTATTGAAGAAAGTAAAGATAATGCAACAATAACACTGTCTTTTGTTTTGTGAGATGTCTTTAAAATTCCAATGCCGAAATCCTGGTTCCAGTCAGTAAGATAGATGTTTGCATCGCTCATTTCCCTGTCTCCAAGAAACGAATGAACAGTATACAAGCAACCTCTTAAAATTTCTTCCTTTGAAAATTTTTTGTTGCAATTCAGTTCTGAAATAACTTTGAAAATTATATATCTTTTTCTTTCCCTTATTCCCGGAGGTAATTTCATTTAAAAAATATGTGTAAAATTTATAGTTTGGGCTTGCCCAGATTCGGACTGGGGACCTTCTGCGTGTGAGGCAGATATCATAACCGCTAGACTACAAGCCCAAAGGACTAAAAAGGTTGAGTGCCAAATAGAGGTAGGCCATTGGTTTAATTAGACTGCTATAATAACCTACCTACAAAGTAGATCGTATTCTTGTGTAATAATCTGTGTATAAGTGGTGGCTACATCTATATAAATCTTATGGAGCTTTTTTAAAAGCTACCGCTGTACTTAGACTAATGAGCCACCTCTTTTATATTAAATTTTTCATAAATAAATTTAAAATACAAATATAAATTTAAAACAAAAAATTTTAAGTTATAAATTTTATAATCAAAAATATTATTTATTGAAATTTTTATTTAATCTTCAAAATTCAATTGATAATTTACAAAAATATATGAAGCATACTTTCATATGGCACATAACCTCTAAATATTAAAATCTGTTTTAAAAATTAGGATTACAGATTAAATTTTTGAACAGAATGTTGATTTTGATTTACTACAGGCGATGTATTGAATTTTGAGGGAGTTAACCAAAGATGATAAAAATTTATCTTGAAATATGCTAAACATATTGTCCTCATTTATTCAAAAATTCTTGTCTTTTTTATATCCTTTTCAATCTTTTCAACATCAAAAATATATCGGTTTAAAATTTCATCTATAAATTTCTCTATTTTTGCATTATCAATATCTTTATCCTCTTTGAAACATTCAAAATTTTCAAGTGCAACCGTTTCAACATCGGACGGTGTCCCCTTTGTTGTTAAATTTATTCCAAAATGTATTTTTTGCACCTCGCCAACTGTTACTATACTTACGCTCAGCTTTTTTCCATCAACATACAAATCACTGCCTTTTCTTTCTGCATCTACATTGTATTTTTGTAAAATTTCTTTAACCACGACGCAAAAAATCCGCTGCCGGCAATATGCCAGCTGTATATCATTACTATCATAATGCTCAATTAAGAAATGAACTGCTTTATCTGTTTTGATTGCTTTGTGGTCTCTCAAATCGTCCCAATCAATCATATTTTCAGATTTCACATCCATACTTCCTATCATAACAACGATATTATCATCAGAAATACTAAATTTTTCCCTTGCCCAAAATGGTTTTATCTGACTTCCGTCATAATTATTATAAATTTTAAGGATTTTCATTTTTATATGTTTGCTCACCTATCATTCCATAAACAAATTCATTAAAGTTTTTTACATTGTTAAATTTTTACATTGTTAAATTTCTCCACCCAGATACAGAAATTTTTGAGATATTCATCCTCTGAAAGCAGAATGATATTGGTATCCTTATCTTTGTTCTTATTATTTTTATTTTTGTTTGTTTCTCTTGTCATGGATAAATAAACAGATATATCCTCAAATCCGAATTCTATGAAACATTCTGGTTTTTTCCCGCTTTTACAATCGTATCTTTTTTCTCTATCTTTGTGTCAATTATTGTGTCTTTATTCACATCATATTCACAAATATTTCTAAAGAAATACCCGGACGCTTCCATTAATTCACAGTAGTATTCTCCTTTAAAATAATGATTTTCAATTATGTCAGTAACCTCTGCCAAAACATAAGGCGTAACAAAAATTTCCCTGTTTTTTAACTTCCCTGCAAAAAATTCTTTAAAATATCCACTCAAAATTCCTGTTTCTTTCTTATATGCATTTAATTGCGCTGATAACATGTTATTAAAGGTGTTATAACCTATTAGCACGATGGAAAAATTAAAACAACACACAATAACATAAGTTTTACCTTCAAAAGTGTAAGTTAAAAAATCACATATACAAATACGGCAACCCAAACGATTCACTTGTCATTCAAAAAATTTTCAAAAAGATTTATTTTCCTTTTAATCGTAATTATATTTGTTATTTATGAATTTAGGAGTAAGGATTAATTTAATTAATTATAAGTCTTCTTTTTCAATACGATTATTGGAAAGCATGGTTTCAATTTCAGGCGAAAATCTTTTATTAGGTGCAATGTCGCATTTTTTGTCAGGTTAAGATAAGTCAATACAGAAATAATTTCCTGCTGATGTTTGTTTATTAAGTCCGAAAAATGACTCAGCATATAAGTATAATCACCCACATACGCAAACTCTCCCCGAATAACCTATAAGTCCATTTTCTCATCAAAATTTCATGTTGCTGAAATAAGGCCCGTTCCTTTACCTAATATTTCATGCACAAATTCAGTAATTACTTTAATTACCTCTTTTTTGGATAACCCAATCATCTGCCCGGACATTTTGCTTTTCATCAGTCCACCTTCACTATCACAGTTGTTTTTTTTGCTCTGTTATAGACTTTTTGATGCTTTTTGCTGCATACTTTACACTTTAAAATAAACAGAACCCTCTTTGCCGTTTTAAAGACCGGCTTTTTTGGAGTTCTCGCCATTCCTCCGTATCCCTTTTTAATTTCCCTGAATTTTCTCGTTCCTTTGCTGTTATACCTTGTTTCACCCTTTCGGTTAAGAGTCAATACATGCTCTGTATGAGCATTACAAAATGGACAATGTGCCATCACTTTTTCCGGGACTTTCATTTTAAATTTTGAGTATTTTGATTATTTTATTGTTTTAAATTTTATATTAAATTTTATATTAAATTTTACTTTAATTTTACACAAACTAATTATAATTTCAAAGAAAAATTATGAAATGAAATATAAATAATGCAGAAAATAATGCAAAAAATAATGCAAATTACGGCTTAAATTTTTAAGATGAAGCTTGTTTCATTGTTTTCAGGAGGAAAGGACAGCACAATAGCAACATACAAAGCAATAAAGGCAGATAATGATGTAAAAATTTTACTTTCGTTTGTTCCGGATGAAGAAAGTTATATGTTTCATTATCCCAACATAAAATTTGCAAAAATTTCTGCGGAAGCGATGAATATCCCCATAATAATGAAGGAATCAGGCAAAGACAAAGAAAAAGAAATAGATGATTTAAAAACAGAAATTTCTGCCTTAAAAAATGACTGCGGGCTTGATGGTGTTTGTGTCGGTGCGGTGTCGTCAAATTATCAGTATAGCAGAGTAAAGAAAGTCAGCGATGAGTTAAATTTAGAGGTATATGCACCTTACTGGCAAAAAAGTCACGGAAAATTAATAAGAGAGGCAATAAATTTAAACTTTAAAATTTTAATTGTAGGTGTTTATGCAGACGGATTTGATGAAAGCTGGCTCGGGAGAGAACTGGATTTGAAGGCGTTAGATGACCTGAAAAAACTTGAAGAAAAATTCCACATAAACATAGGTGGAGAAGGGGGAGAATATGAAACATTCGTATTAGATTGTCCTTTATTCAGAAAGAGAATAGTAATTGATGAAGCAGAGAAAATTTGGGGTAAAGTAAGGGGAGAATTATTGATAAAAAAAGTCCGGCTGGCTGATAAATTTTAAAATTTTCCGCTGCATAAGACATTTCTTAATGGAGGAAGTGTCTTATATTTGTAAATACCATAGCAATATTATGTTCGTTGCATGCCTCAATTACTTCCTTATCTCTTATAGACCCGCCCGGCTGAATTACAACTGAAATTCCTCCATTTGCCGCTTCATCTATTCCGTCCCTGAAAGGAAAGAATGCATCCGATGCCAAAACAGAACCATAAGTTAGTCCGTTATCTTCATTATTACATTTATTTTCATTTGCCTTCATTATAGAAATTTTAACTGCATCAACCCTGCTCGTCTGTCCCGAACCAATTCCGACAGTGTGATTGCTTGTCTCATCGCTTTTTGCCAAAACAATTGCATTTGACCGGACATGCTTGACAACCTTTTCTACAAAGACCATTGCCTTGTATTCTTCACCGGTTGGTTTTTTGTTTGTCACAACAGGTAAATTTTTCAGTTCATCAGGTGTCAGATGCCTTTTGTCTTCATCCTGAATCATAAATCCGCCTGAAAATTTTCTTATGTTGTATTCCCCTGAACTTAACCCGCCCGCATCCTTCTTCAGTATTCTCAGATTTTTCTTTTTTTTCAATATGTTTATAGCTTCATCCTCATAGTCTCCTGCAATTATACATTCAAAAAAAATTTTATTCAGTTCATTGGCGATATATTCTGTAACCCTTCCGTTAAATCCGAATATTCCTCCGAAAGCTGACTTTGAATCACATTTATAAGCAAGTTTGTATGCTTCGTCTAAATTTTTTCCGGATGCAACACCACAGGGAATTGTGTGCTTGATTACACAGCATGACGGTTCTTTAAATTCTCCGACAACATTTAACGCCAGATTTAGATCAAGGATATTGTTGAAAGAAAGTTTTTTACCTTCATAAATAACCGAATCAAGTAAGAAATTTTTATCAATATTGCCTGTTTTATAGACCGCTGCATTCTGATGAGGATTTTCCCCGTATCTCATATCATAGATTTTTTCCCCGAATATAAAAAATTTATTGCCAAATCCGTTTTCAAATCTCTTTGAAAAGTAATTATGAATAGTAATATCATAGTCGGACACATAAGCATAAGCCTTCACGCATAATTTTTCCCTGACCGCCAGAGAAATTTCTCCGTTGTTACTGATTTCATTGCCAGCCATCTCATAGTCAAGCGGGTTAACAACAACCGCAACATTTTTATAATTTTTTGCCGCTGCACGAATCAGACAAACCCCTCCGATGTCTATGTTTTCAATTGCATCATCAACAGAATGTTCCTTGCTTATAACTTCTTTAAAAGGATATAAATTTACAACAACTAAATCAATCGGCAGGATGTTGTGCTTTTTTATTTCTGATATGTGTTCTTCATTATTTTTATTAGCCAGCAGTCCTCCGAATATTGCAGGATGCAGGGTTTTAACCCTTCCGTTTAAAATTTCCGGAAATTTTGTTATGTCTGAAATTTCTTCAGCACACACATCATTTTCTGCTAGCAGCTTTGCTGTTCCGGATGTTGAAATTATTTTGTAGCCGGCATTTCTAATACCTTTGGCAAAATTTACTATACCTTGCTTATCATAAACACTTATGAGGCATACTTTTGTATTCATTTTTAAAACATATAAAAATTAAATATGGAAATAAAATATTTAAAAAATTTGTAACTACTCAGCCACCCTAAAAAATACGCTCACTTCGTTCGTGTATTTACAAAATGTTCAGAACATTTTGTAAGATTGAAATATACATTCGCTTTCCACCTGCCTGACTCCCGCATGGTTTGACATCAGATTCACACTTGGGGCAAACAATGCTATCCTTTTGTAACCCATTAGCACGAAAAAAATAACGAAAATGAAGGTCAATGCTGTGAGTTTGACCTCAAAAAGTCCAAGTTAACTATTGGTAAAGTAAAAATATTTAAAAACAAGATAGAGTAATCGTATTATTTTGTTAACTTGGAATTTTTAAAATTTTCAGCAAATAAATTTTCAGAAAAACAGCGTGCGGTAAAGGGCAAATATAAAAAAATTAGAAAAAATATCTGTTTTTTTAGTGCTTAATTTTCGTGCTAATAGGTTGTAATACAACGATGGTATATTCATCAGTACTTTTTAATTTAACAAAAAGTATTCCGTCCATTATTTCATCCAGAAAAGTATCTATCTTTACAATTATTTTACCTAATACCTTTACCTTTATTATTTTTTGATCCATTTTTTTGATCCATAAATAATTCAATAAAAAACGCGAGCGATGATAACTTAAAATTGATACTTCTTAAACCCGATCAAGAAAAGATTTTAAAGTTGTTTCAAAATGAGGGAATCATAGAAAAAAAGTATTTAAAGTCAATGAATATTGTAGTTAAAAAGTTATCTTTTTACACCCATAATTATTAATACTTTTTATAATTTATAATTAAAAAAAGGTGTAAAAAGTTAGCAAAATGAATATAAGTTATTTTGTTACAATCCATAAGTATTTAATATAGATTTCTCTATCAACCTGTTGCCAAGATATTTTTCATATTGAACAACTATTCTCCTTTTTTTATCCACCCATACCATATAAAATAAATCATTACAAAGAATATTCTCTTTATCACATATATGTTCCTTTATAATTTTAACTTTATAGCAACTTATGTTACTTATATTTTCTTCACCTATGACATTATAAGTTGTTTTGAGTGTGATATTTTTTTCAATATCTTTCACCTTTATTCCAAACACCTCCTTTTGATATTTATAATCAATTACATCCTCAACAATTCCTTTAAATTCCCGATTTAAAGCCAACATATATAAGGCAAACGGCATACCTCCAAACATATCTCCACATGATGTACTATTATCACAAATTGTTCTATCAAAGGTAGAATTATCTATATTCACAGTATAATTTATAAGTTTTGATCCAAACATTTCTTGTTGAGGGTCAATACCTGATATATACTGAAAATTAATTGTAATTGTATAACATGTGATTGTATTAGAATGTTTAACTTCTTTGATGATATATGTTTCATTCAATGTTAATGACTCTGTTGGTAATGGATCTGTCGATTCCACCACTATAAAATTTTCACGAAAACTTGGAGATAGAAATGGAAATATTTTTGAAAATATAGTTCTTTTATAAGTAAAATTATCTCCTCTATTCAATCCTACTTTTACATTAGGATTAACAATTGTACAATTTTCAAACACAAAATGTGATGATCTACTGATTTTAAGGGGGTTGAAAATATTTAACGATGAAGTATTAACAGAGTTATTTTTTTGTGGTTCTTCAATACATCCACTTAACAAAATTACCCCGACAATTACAATTGCTGCCAAAATTCCTATTCCCATTACAATTAAAATTTTTTTGTCCATATTATTTTTTGTTTTTGTTTCCATAATAAAGGTTGAGTGCCAAATAGAGGTAGGCCATTGGTTTAATTAGACTGCTATAATAACCTACCTACAAAGTAGATCGTATTCTTGTGTAATAATCTGTGTATAAGTGGTGGCTACATCTATATAAAACTTATGGAGCTTTTTTAAAAGCTACCGCTGTACTTAGACTAATGAGCCACCTCTTTTATATTAAATTTTTCATAAATAAATTTAAAATACAAATATAAATTTAAAACAAAAAATTTTAAAAGTTATAAATTTTATAATCAAAAATATTTTTATTGAAATTTTTATTTAATCTTCAAAATTCAATTGATAATTTACAAAAATATAAATGGCCTACTTTTATATGGCACACAACCAATCAACTGAAATTGAAGGTCAAAAAAAACAAATATATAATTATCCCAATTTTAGTTATCCCAATTTTAGTGGGTCAGCACCAAAATTTATTTATTTTGTTTAACCTGCATTACATTTTAAATATCCTGTTCCCCTCGTATGCCTCTTTTCTTTGTTCCGCTTCTAATATTTCCTTTTCCTGCTTCATTATTTCCTTTTCCTGCTTCATTCTTTCTTCGTTATGTTTTGCCTCATTTATCAACTGAATTAAAATTTTCTCCTTTAAATCGGAAATTATTGACATAAGATTTACTGCTGCATCATACGCATTGGTTCTGTTGCTGAAATAATTATGAATTTCCTGGTCAGCAATATTCTTTGTAGACATATAGTGATAATGATCGCTTGTAAGCAAATATCTCCATATTTTTTTAAATTTTATCTTTGCCGCTTCATCTGAAATTTTCTCAATTAAATAAGCAATGCGCTGAACCTCTGAAAAGCACAGCTGCTGATTATGATTTCCAAGCCATGCGCTGTGATCCCGTTCGGTGTCTGCCCATGAAATCGTTTTATCCCACGGAACATCAATTAAATTACCTTCTCCCACATCTGTGTTTTTATATCTTTCAATTGCCTCATAGGGAGTTAAAAAATCCAGATTTTCATGTTTCAAAATTTCATCAGGCAAAAATTTCAGAAATTCAAATATACCTGTTTCTGCCCACCGGTGCTCGCCGAATGTCTCATAGTCCATATATAAATTTATAACATCTCCCTGACAACCGGAAAGCCATTTTGCATATTTGTCAGCTGTCAAAGGAAATTCGTTCCAGCTCCTCCATGAAAATCTGAAGGCAATATCGTCGCTTAGTTTATAATTCTTTAGTAATACAACAAGGTTTGATTTGTCTGATTTCTCTGACTTTGCACGATAAATAAAATTCGGACTTCGCCCATTCAATATTCTTTCAATGCCTTCGGTAAAAATTCCCTTATAGCCCAAATTTTCAACCTCTTTTGCGATTTCGTTATTGTAAAGCAGTTCGGTATTTCTGAACACCTTCGGGGAAAAATTTAAAATTTCCTTCATGGCCTTTCTGTGTTCTATTACTTCTTCTCTAAACTCGCTTTTATCGGCAAAAAGTCCTGCCAAACTGTGATAATATGTTTCATCAAGAAATTCAACACAACCGCTTTCTGCCATCTGTTTAAATGTATCAATCAATACGGGTTCATATTTTTCACATTGTTCAAGCCATGTTCCGGTTATTGAAAACGCAATTTTAAATTTTTTATTCTGATTCTTAAATTTATCTGCCAAACCAAGCAAAATTTTATTTGTTGGCCAGTAACACTTCTTTGCTACCTTTTCAAAAATCTTCCTGTTTTCATCGTCGTCGTAATAAAATTTCTCCATATTTTCAACTTTTTCATTCCGGACGCTGTCAGGCCAAAACCATTTTAACCGTCTCGGCTGATGAACTTCAAAACAAAACACAATTGATGCCATTTTAAATTTTTATGAAATTATTTTTAATTAAGTATAAATCTAATTTTATTTACTTTATAAATTTATATTTTTTTAATATGTTCGTTATAAAATTTGGCGGAAGTTTAAGCAAAAATCCAAAGGCAATAAGGAAAATCTTTGAAATTCTGGAAGAAATATCTTTGAATCATAAATTTATCATTCTTCCTGGGGGAGGGGAATTTGCTGACCTTGTTTTGAAATATTATGAAAGCCATAATTTAAATTTAAAAATTTCTCATAATGCGTGTATTCTGGCGATGGATATTGTTGGCATGCTTCTGTCAAACTTTACAAAAATCAAGACAAGTTATGAATTAAAAGAAAATACAATATTTCTGCCATCCCGCCTGCTGAGTGATAGCGGGATGGAAATTTCAAATGAAATTACTTCTGATAGCATAGCAGTTTATATTGCCAGTAAAGTTAATGCGGAAACTATAATTCTGCTTAAAAGCGTTGACGGAATTTTTGTTGACAAGGACTTATACAATGAAATTTCAGCAAAAGAACTTGAAAAAATCAAGAGCAACGTTATTGATTTTGCTTTCCTAAAATTTATTCAAAGGTACAAAAAAACAGCATACATTATTAACGGAAATTTTCCGGAACGACTAAAGAATTTTATTGAAAAAAAGGAGGGAATTCACACAAAAATTTATTTTTAAAATTTCATCATATAGTCTCTACCACAATTTCGGATACACATCTCTTTCCATTATTACTCTGTCTATGTCCACAATTTCACCTTTATCCATTTTCTCAATTTCTTCCGATGTTCTTAACGACTTGCCTATTGCAACAAGTTCGTTCTTTAAAGACATTATTGCTATGGTATCATTTTGTTTAATGCCTTTTTCAAACCGGGCAATTCCTGGAATCTTTAAGTTAGCACCATAGCAAACAGCATTAACCGCAGAATCCTTTACCCATATTTTCTTAACCCCGTCGCAGACCTCTTCAACAGGATGGATAATATTTCTTAAATATTTTTCATCTCCGGTTTCTTTCCATATTTCAAAAGCGTCCTTTAGGTCCTGTAAATACACGCAGGAATTCTCATCAAAAATTCCTGACCTTGTCCTTCTCAGATCAGCCATTACTGCATTCATCCCAAGCATTAATCCGATATCCTTGCACAAAACCCTTATATAAGTCCCGGCTTCGCATCCGACTCTGAACAATACATTTATTCTGTCTTCATCCATCTCCAGAAATTTCATAAAATACACAGTTCTGTTTCTGATTCTTCTGGAAACAGCAGATTCCAACGGCGGCTTTTGGTAAATTTCTCCTGTAAAATATTCAAATAAACGCTCTATCTTTTTCTTTTCTATGGGCCTGCTAAAATTTATTATGCCTACATACTCTTTATTTACAGAAGCAATAACCCGCTCTACTTTTGTTGAATTCTGAGGCAGGATTGTAAGTATTCCTGTTACATTTGGATCCAGTGTTCCGCCGTGTCCAACCTTTTTTAAGCCCAGCATCTGTTTAACCCAATATGAAATCTGGTGTGAAGTTGGCCCCTTTACCTTGTCTATATTTATAATTCCATAAATTATGTAGTCCGAAATCTTTCTGTTCTCCGGCTCACATCCGTATCTTGGGTCCGTTTCACATTCATGTTTTACTATGATGTCCTCTTCTTTTACGCTAAATTTCATTTGAATTAAAATTAAATTAAAAAATCATACTTATAAAAATCAATTACAAAAGTTTTAAATTTTTGGTTATTTTGTCTATTTTTTGTTCTTCATCTGGGCCTATTCCTACACAAGTAATTGTACCGGGCGGAATTTCTGTTAAGCCAGCATCCTGAATCAGTGATGTTGCTATGGATGATGTCCTACTTCTTTCATAAATTTCAAGCAAATCATTAATATTCTCACACTTCACGACAACCTTTTTCTGTCCTTCTGCCATCCATTGTTTCTTAAATTTTGAAATTTCTGCTGATGAGACCGCAGCATGTGCTACCTGTGCAGCAAGTTTGCCTTTGCCTAGTTTTTTTAAGTCACTTCTGACAATAATAACTTGTTTTAACATTTTTATATGTGTTTTTATACCTTATTTTCCATACCATATAGTGCGATTTAAATAAATGCTGAAACAGGTAATCGTTGTCCGAAGCAACTGTTTCCATACCAAGTAAGATTCAAACCTTTAAAAGATCTCTCATAAATTAATTATCCTGTTTGTTTCCATACCAAGTGAGATTCAAACCTTTAAAAGACCTCTCATAAATTAATTATCCTGTTTGTTTCCATACCAAGTGAGATTCAAATTCTATATTCTAAAATTTTATTCCACAACAATCTCAACATCTGTATGTAATAAATTTGAAACAATCTTTTTTATAGAATGTAGATCCATCTTTAACTTATCCACATCATTCTTGTTTATTGTAATCTTTTTCATAATACCTCCATCAGCTTTGTACAACCTGCTCGTAGATACAATATTTGCAGGAGATATTAAAGTATGTATCATTTCTTCTGCTGAACTCGCTCCCATAATCTTTATATGCATTCCGATTGATTCCTCCATTTTTCTTAAATTTTCTCCTCCTGGACCAATGATTTTACCTATGTCTGCTTTTTGCGATAATACAACTACAAAATCACCCACATCAACCGCCTTTTCAAATCCAAGATCTCCCTTTCCAAAATCATATATCATCTGGGCAATTTTCACATCCATTTCCGAAATTTCCTCATTCTTTAACTTCGTTTCACACGATGCACACAAGGTCCTTGTTTTTGCACATATATTACATATTGGCAACATTTTTGTTTTACTTTTACCTTTACTTTATCTGAATTTATTAAATTTTATTAAATTTTATAAAAATATAATTAGAAACAAGAATAAAAATAAAAAACAATGAATGCAAAAATTTTACTTGTCTTTGGAATCATATTTTGTCTTTTTCCGGCTGCTTACGGGGAAAATTTTTCAAAAATAATAATTATAACACCAGATGAACTGAACAGTCAGGCACAGGAATTGGGTAAATTTTACAACCAGAATATTCCTACTGAAATTTACAAAATCAGCGACTTTGAAAATTTTTTAGAATTGGATGTGGGCTTTATGGGCTACAACGATGATTCGTTGTGTGCGTGGGAACAGGTGAAAAATTATGAACACACAGGAAAATTTAACTATACTTTGGCAAAGAAGATAAGGAAATTTTTGAGTCAGCAGAATTCATCTTATGTTATTTTGTTTGGCAATACAACGGCAATTCCTCCAAGTTATTATTATTTTGATAAATATTATTATGACCCGACTGATAAATATAATCTCTGGGTTCCCACTGACTTATTTTATGCTGTCTTTGATGAAGAAAATTTAACGATGAAGCATGCAGCTGGAAGGATTCTTGTCAGTAATGAACAGGATGCATCGGCTATGGTTGAAAAGATAAAAAATTATAATAAAACAATTTCAAAGATTGGTCTGTTCGGGGGAAAAATTTTTAATGGTGATGATGAATATATGGATGAAATTTCCGCATTACACACTCTGCAGAATTTAAATTTAAATTATACTAAATTTTTTGAAACAGACGGGAATTTTACATCATCCAAATTAGCAGATGCATTAAAAAATTATGATTTGGTTTTTCACTTTGGGCATGGAAGCGGTGTTTCTGCCTGTTTTTCAAATAAATGTGTGTGGGGAAATTTAAACACAAATTCTTCTGCAATTTTTGTTTCGGTTGCTTGTATGAACGGTGCTTATGATTCAGCAACAATTCCAATTTGGGATTATTTTTCTAAAAGTTTTGCAGAAAATTTATTGAAGAATGATTCCATTACTTATGTAGGGGGAAGCAGGGTAAATTATGGTGCTGCGAGAATAACTTTGAATAATGGTTCCGCAGATAATTATGATGTTGGAGATATGAATGAAATTTTAGAGTATTTTATGACCTCAAAGAAGAATACAACAGGAGAAGCATATATAGATGCGTTTGAAAGAATGAAAAATGACGGACTAGATGAGTATAGATTAAGGACAATTATGGAATTTGTACTGCTCGGAAGTCCTTTGCTGAAATTTAAAAAAAACAATTTCCATTTCACAAAAGAAAATTTAACCATTAATATCAGCAAAAATTCAAGAAAAACGATTGGCTCAAATTACTACGGAATTGATGGAACATTGCCTGTATTTTATATCAATGATACAGTTAATATAAGTTGTTTGTCATCACTGAATGAAGATGCTTTTATTAAGGTTATTTATACTATTAATTCAAATACAATTATAGGTGGAGCAAATTTATTAAATTTCTCACCGGATACAAAAGGACTATATCTGATTAAATGCACAAACAGAGATGAAAAAAGATTTTACTTCAAGGTTGAGAATAATGTAACTTATGTGTCAATTATTGACGCCATGGCAGGGTATCATACTCCTGACAACAATAACAATTCGCTTTATGATTCCTTTAATGTATGGGTTAAGGTTAATGTAACGGAAAGCGGAACTTATACTGTTTCAGGAAAAATAGATGTTGCAGGAGCATATATTGCCTCAGCTTCAAATACAACTTACCTTACAAAAGGCGTTAATGGTGTTGTGCTATGTTTTGACGGAAAGAATATAAGAAGCAGCAAAAAAGATGGAAATTTTAATATCAATGTTGAAATTTATAAAGACAATGACAGACAGGATAAAGCTACGAAATGTTGCAGCCCTTATTACAAATATACTGACTTTGAATCATCAGCATCTTCTTTTATAAAATTTTCAGATATTTACGAATACGGCGTTAATGTTACGGTTGACATAACAAAAAACGGAACATACACAATAAACGGAGATGTTTACTGCAATAAAAGCAATGTTGAGGATGTTTATTATGAGAAAAATTTAACAGAAGGAATTAACGAAATTTCAATATTCTTTAACAAATCCGCTGTGGCAGGCAAATGTGCCTTCGGAGGAACGAAATTTTCATTTAAAAATGTCACCTTACGATTTAATAATTCAAACCATAATGATGATTTTAGATGCGTAGCATTAACAACTACATATCCTGAATTAAGTTATGGAAACTGCTGTTGTGATTCGTGTGAAAAATGTGCAAAGAAACTCGTCGATGCGAATTGTAATGAAATAAATTTAACCTTTGATATAAATTTTGCTGATGGAACATGTATCAATCTGGTAAATTCAGCAAATAAGTCCTTTGATTGTAACAAGCACAAAATAAAAGGGTTTTTTGGATATAACTATGGAATAAATTTAAAAAATTCACAGAATATTACTATAAGGAATTGCGCAATTACAAATTTCTTTGAGGGAATCAAAATAGATAATGCAAATAACATTTACCTGTTCAACAACAGCATAAGTTCAAACGGGGATAATGGAATAAATTTAAAAAATTCACAGAATATTACTATAAGGAATTGCGCAATTACAAATTTCTTTGAGGGAATCAAAATAGATAATGCAAATAACATTTACCTGTTCAACAACAGCATAAGTTCAAACGGGGATAATGGAATAAATTTAAAAAATTCACAGAATATTACTATAAGGAATTGCGCAATTACAAATTTCTTTGAGGGAATCAAAATAGATAATGCAAATAACATTTACCTGTTCAACAACAGCATAAGTTCAAACGGGGATAATGGAATTTACATTAAGAATTCTGCATGCCTATTTGTTGCAAATAATTCTGTATTTTCAAATAAATGGCACGGTGTATCTCTGGACAATTTATCAAACAGCACAATAGCGGGAAATTTCATAAATTTAAATAAAAATGTCGGGATATATGTCTATGGCTCTTTATTGGATATAACGAACAACACAATATTAAATAACTATATGGGAATTATTTCGTATTATTCAAATTTAACTATAAATGCAAACACAATTCGCAAAAACAAAAATTTTGATATTTATTCTGTTAATTGGCTTTTGTCTTATGGCGATAATAACACTTGTGATAAGTACGACGGATGGAAAGATAACAGCACAGATAAAGGGTGTGTAACGAAATGCAGATATCCTGAAGATATTTTTGATGTTGTTGAAATGCTTGAATATTTAAGCGGAGAGAAAGGTTATGGTGAAATTGGTGTTTGCGTTGATGCCAATAATGATGGATTTGAAAATTTATCTGATGCATTGGAAATCATAACAAAAATTATGAGAGAATATTAATTTTGGGATTCTGAATCCAAAATATTCTTTACAAATTCTTTACAAATTGCATAGATAATTTCAATCTCAATTGTAGAAATTTCAGAATTTTTATACTTGTCAAAGTATAGTGAAAATTTCAACTTTTGATTATTTATTTTGAACATCAATATTACATATTATGATTTGAAGAATAAATATGGACAAAAACAATATTATCAAAAGATGTCAAAATGACTATAAAAATATAAATATCTCTCTATTAAAAATATAAGCCATTCCTATTAATTGACGACTATTTTTTATGATGAGTTGGAAATATGGATTAAATGATGCGTCTAAATTTTTAAATTCAATAAACAACAATGTTATCAGTTAGCCCATCTTTTTCCAAGATACAAAGCAATTTCAAATAGGACAACAAGCGGAACGAACAGGATGATATCTGACGCAAGAGTAGGGTCAGGTGTCAGAACCATTATTACTATCAAAAGTCCTGCATAAATATATTTTCTTCTTGATGCAATTGTATCTGGATTTAAAATTTTTGCTTTTATTAAAAAAAATAAGAATACCGGACTTACGAAAACAAAGCCGGTTCCCAAAAGCATTGCCATAACTATAAAAACAAAATTATCAATGGAGATTAAAGGCAGAACTCCAAGCATACCGACAAAGAACATAAGAATCTTAAAAGTTATAGGTAAAATTGCATAGTAGGCAATTACAATTCCAAAAATAAATAGTCCTATGGAAGAAATAAAAAATTTTATAAAAAATTTTCTTTCCTTTCTGTAAAGTGCTGGCTTTAAAAATTCATAAATTTCATATATGATGAGCGGAAAACAAAGAACAATGGCGATTGTGATGGAAAGCAAAAAATAGACCTCAACCAAACTTGTCCACGAGCCGGCAATCAGCGAAACACCTTCCGGAAGAATATCTTTTTCTATTTTTTTTAACAAAGAGGAGGTAAAGGTATTGTACAAATAACCGCTGTAATTGTTGTCTGAAAAAGCTGCATTTTGGGTTAAATTTAAATCTGTCTCGTCAAAAAACGGAAAAAAGGAAGATGGAATGAGCATAACAAAAACAGAAACAATGACAATGGATATGAGAATTATTTTAAGGCGATGCAAAAGTTCTTGTAAATGACTTAATGTCGGCTCTTTTTTTTCTACATCTTCCACATTTTCAGCCATTGTGCAGATACTTCATTTAATTTTCAAATTTATGTGCATCTTTTTTCGCTGTCTCTGAAGTGCTTTTAGATGCCTCCTTATTTGATTCTTCTTTTTCTTTATTTTTTTCCTCTCCTTCTTCTCCTTTTATTCCTTTTTCAAATTCTCTTTTTGCTTTTCCTAACGACTTTGCTAATTCGGGAAGTTTTGCCGCTCCAAAAAGCAAAAGAATAATCAACAATATAATTAATAATTCTTGCATGCCCAAACCAAACATTTTAAATTTTTGATTTTTAATTGTTTTATTTTAAATTTATTATTAACAATTAATTTTATTTTAAATTTCGTATAATAAGCTGCGGTAGAAACAAACCCGGATAAATTTATTTTACCTTTATTTATCTTTATTCATTTCTACATTTAATAATTTAAATTTTTCCTAAATATTATTTTATTTTTTTACTATTTTATTTTAAATTATTTTTTTTTATTTTTTTACATTTTTAATTTCTATCGGGTCGGA
>Ga0210037_1000193_pt1 | contig 52559 bp, 24 predicted proteins | sample CryGey08umfilter_3_FD_185451 | JGI IMG/M metagenome (GOLD analysis project Ga0210037, IMG submission 185451) | Groundwater microbial communities from aquifer in Utah, USA - Crystal Geyser 4/9/14 0.8 um filter (SPAdes) (version 3) | ecosystem: Environmental > Aquatic > Deep subsurface >...
AGAATTCGCAGTTACCTGCTTACATGCCAGAGAAGAAAAATCTCCGCCTCGGATGCGCTTACCGCCATCTTTACTGGCGATGCAAACGCTGCAATCTCTTTGATTGCTCAGAGGGCTGAATAGTTACTAAAAATCTGAGTATTGGTCAGCGTGTTGGCTATTTTAATACTATGTTTTATTGGATCTTCGGTTTGGCGCATGTGATTTTTATTCTTTCGCCAGCGATGGCGCTGATTTTCGGGGCTATTCTGTTTTCGGCACCGCCGACAGAGATTTTCCTGTATGTTGTACCTTATTTATTGGCTATTTATCTGTCGATGCACATGCTCTATGGACATGTGCGCTGGCTTTTTGTTTCAGAAATATATGAGACCATTCAATCATTTTTAACGATTCTGGCACCATTGAAAACCTTGATTTCTCCGGCTGGTAAAATGTTCTACGTTACGCCTAAGGAAGAATCGCTGGAGCATGATTCGATTTCCACCCTGACGCTGAATTTCTACATTCTTATTTCTCTGCTGCTGTTAGCTACGGGTCTGGGGATTTATCATTTGGTAACAGATGCTCAGGGTGTTGAGTATTATCTGGTTTCACTATTGTGGAACTGCTTTAACATGCTGTTTGTTCTGGCGGCTCTTGGCGCAATGGTTGAGTTGAAACAGCAACGCCACAGGCCCAGAGTAAATATTAATGAAGTAGTAACCGTCAATTTTGACGGGAAATTTATTCCATCCAATGTTGAAAATATGACGGAAGATGGTGCGTTGATTCGCCTGCCGGATTGGGCTGATTTGCAGAATGTAGAGCAGGGTAAATTAATTCTGCATAAGAATAATGCTATTCAGGGAAATGAAACCCAAATTCTGGGTGGGCTCAGAGAAATTCCTTTCCGGGTGGTGCGTGTTCATCCAATTGAAGAAGGTGGAGAAAAGGCTGTTCAAATTGGTGTTTGTTTTGAATATGAAAGCGTGGCGCAAAGACGAACAGTTGTGGCATTTGTTTATGGCGACAGTGAACGCTGGAAAAAGACACTGAAGAGCCGCAATCAACCTTCATCGCTTTGGCAGGGTACTTATTTTCTTTTCTCAGCGGTTGGAAAAGGGTTATATCACTTGAAGTTTGCAGTGACTCAAGTCATCAAAAGAAAGCCTGTATTTCGGGCAGCTCCAGGGACAGATCTATGATGTATGCTATGAAAAGAAGTATGTGGATGTTGATGACTGCTTTTATGCTGGGTTTTGCTTTTAATGGAAGCGCCTTTGCTGAAGGCCCCGATGCGGCAGACACTGCTGTTGCAGGTGCCAATGCTGATGTGATTATCGAGGAAACGGTGATCAATCAGAGCGACAATCAGGACATGAGTCAGGACATGAATCAGGAAGTTGAAATGACCAGTCAGCCTCCTCAGGCCGCTCCTGAGTTGACCGGAGAAAGCTGGAGTCAAAGAGCACCGTTGCAGCGTTTTGTGCAGGCCGATCAGGGACGCTTTTTGTTTTTAAGGCAAGCCAGATCCACACATTCATTCTTTATTCCTGTTCCATACCGACTGGATCCAACAAAAATGATGGTGCATCTTGAATTCAATAATTCAAATGCCTTGCTGGCCAATCGCTCCCAAATCATGTTACGCATGAATGGCGGTGTATTTGCTCAGGCTCATCTGGATCCGATTTTTCCTGACGGATCAATGGATGTGGCTGTGCCATTAACGTTGTTGAATTCATCCGACAACGAGCTGCTTATCGAAGTGGCTCAGCATTATTTGATGGAATGTGAAGATCCGGGTAGTCCTGAGTTATGGACCTCGGTGGATCTGGAAAAATCATACGTCGATCTCTCCGGTGCTTTGAAGACAGTGCAATCCAGTTTTGCTGAGGTTGATCATATATTGGGAGAATCCGGTTGGATTCCGCAGACGCTGACCATCTTGTTTGCCAGTGACGATGCGGCACATATCCATGCCGGAACTGTTCTCAGTCAGGGTCTGGCTCTGCGCAACAAGTCGCAACCAACCTGGATCAAAGCCAAACGCTGGACAGACGGGGTCAGCCTGGAAGAGCAAGCCTCTGGCGATATTATCGTGATTGGTACACGTGATGAGTGGGCAGATAAACTGAATCTGGCGGCGGCAAAAGATGGTGCCATTGGCCAGATGTTGATTCAACCCAGAGAAGGAGACGCATCGCACTTTGTTTTAGGCGTTGTTGCTGAAGAAAGCAGTAAGTTATTTGATTTGAGTAAAGCTTTTGCCTGGTCCTCATTACCCGCCAATGAGCAATCGGTGATTCAGGTTTTCGATATAAAAATGCCTGAGCCGACACAATACACTTCACACGTAGCCGTCATGGAAGGGCATGAATATCACCTCTCACATCTGGGTTTTAAATCGACAACCCTCAGAGGACTTGTTGATCAGACGCATGTTGATGTCTGGATTCCGGCAGATTTGTTTGCGACCAGTCATATGAATGTTGAACTGAAATTACACTTCAGTTATGGTGCTGCACTGCGAGCGGATTCTGTGCTGAATATTTTTCACAATGGTAAATTTATCCGTGGGGTTTCACTGGCGGATGAGCGTGGTCTGACGGTTGAAGATTACCTGATCAAAATTCCTCTGGCTTCACTGAGTCCCGGCAAGAACCGATTTGAGTTCCAGAGCCGGATGTTTGCTTACACAGGCTCCAATTGTACAACCGGCAATACGGAAAACCTTCTGTTCACCTTGTTTGACGACTCAACCATCAGTATTCCTAACACGAATCGTTTTGTTGAGATGCCGGAGATTAATCTGTTGACTCGAACAGGGTTTCCTTATGCAGATCAGCTAGATAGCAAGCCTGTTATTCAGGTTTCGGCATTTTCCGATGCTATGTTGGGGGCGGCCTGGACCTTTGCTGCACGTATGGCACAAGTTAGAGAGGCCGTGGTTGAGCCGTTAACGGTGGTGGTCGATGCTTCAGATCGTCCGAATATTATCCGCCTCTCTACGGTGCGTGAAGTTTCTGAAGATTTCTGGGCTAAAGCTCCGGTACATCTGGGTGAGAGCGGTTTTATCAACCATCCAACGCTGGCTAATCCGAATATTATGGGCAGAAAGTCAGATAGCTGGAGGCACCAGATGTCACAACTTCTCGATGCCAGTGTTTCTGATGCACCCGAATATCTGAAACGATCCAGTGTTGTTCGCATCTCTGAAGATGTGACACTGTTTAATTCAGCAGCCATGATGCAATTAGAAAACCCCGAGCATGCGAAAGGAACACTCACGCTGATTGTTTCCGACAGCGAAGAATCACTGGAGCAGGGTGTGCACAGACTGGTCGAAATCTGGGATCAGCTTGGATATGTTTCTGGTGATCTGGTGGTTTGGGGAGAAGCTACTAAAGAAGGTGCACCTGATTTCTGGAGTGCCCATATCGATCAGCATCATTACCACGTTGGCACGATGCCACGTTGGGATCGATTGTCGTATTACGCAATTAAATATACCGGCTTTTTGATTGCTTTGCTGTTCGGTATGTTCGTAGTCATGGCTTTAATTACCCGTTGGGTGTTGATTTACTATCGAAGAAATGAACACCCCACCATTGAGCCATGATGAAGTTATCTCCATGTTGTTTTTCTCAAGGTATCGATGGATCAAGGGACTTACTCTTGCCATGTTGATCTCTTGCAGTCAGTCAGCGCCACCAGCCATGAAGTTCAGTGATTGGGATACTTTTAAAGGAAGGTTTGTAACATCTGAAGGGCGTGTGATAGATAATGCGCAGTCACATGTGACACATTCGGAATCACAGGCTTATGGGATGTTATTCTCGGTGGCCTTTAATGACCGGGAAACATTTGAAAGCATTTGGAAATGGACGAAGCTCCACTTACAGGTTCGCTCCGGTGACCGGATGCTGGCATGGTTGTGGGATCCGAAAACGGGTAAAGTAGCAGATCTGAATAATGCAAGCGATGGCGATATCGTGGCGGCATGGGCGCTGATTCGTGCTTCTGAAACGTGGCAATCTCAGGCATATGCTGATGAAGCCAGGCAGATTCTGGAGTCGGTCAAGTCATTGCTCGTTCATATGCGTGGACTGGATATGTTGCTGCCCGGCTCAGAGGGATTTGAAAGTCAGGGATTTGTCACAGTTAATCCTTCTTATTGGATTTTTCCTGCATACAGGGCATTTGCTGCTTTTGATCCGCAAGGCCCCTGGTTGAAACTTGAACGTGATGCATCAGCCCTGCTGGCTGAGGCCAGGTATGGCATCTGGCATTTGCCGCCGGACTGGCTGGATGTATCAGAGCTGGGCATCAATGTTTCCGCTCAACGTCCTGCCTGGTTCAGTTATGATGCTATTCGGGTGCCATTATTTATGAGCTGGGCGGGCATTCATCAACCGGCCAGAGATTTTACTGCATTCTGGCATACATTTGGTTCACTCAGCCTTGTTCCTGACAGGGTGGAACTTCATAATGATTTTATACATTTCGATACGATTTTTCGGGCTGGCTCTCAAATCGATCGTCTATGCAGATATGCGCTTGACGCGACAGATGGTCCGGAGACATATCCGCAAGTGCAATGGCATGCAGACACAAGCTATTTTGATGCGAGTTTAATGATGATGAGTCAGATGGCATGGTTGGAACTGGATGCGATAAACAAGATACATCATCGGCAGGTGGCAAATTGATGAACAGGGTTACTGGACTACTGATGGCCGTGTGTATGCTGGTTGCCTTTGAGGCGGTGGCAGCTAATACGGCAACTGAAGAGATTAGCTCGAATAACAAGCAGCCGGATCAGGCTGAGGTTCAAAATATTGAAGTGCAACGCACTCAACGCAGTGTCGTTGAAATTCAACGACAGACCGAAGAGCAAATTCAGCAGCGTAAAGAGGCGGCTGCATCATTCAGGCCCGATGAAGAGGCTCTGTGGCAACTGTATGAACAGGGTGATTTGCCCGGGTTGCGTAAGGCTATAGTTGAGAGAACCCAGCAGCAGCCGCAGTGGAAAATGTCTGATGAATTACTTCAGGCCATGCAACAAAAAGATACCGATGAGCGTATGTTGTGGAATCTGTATCACCAGAAAAAATACGCTGAAGTGTATCGTCGGATGGATGAACTGACGAAACTCTATCCGGGCTGGGCTCCTTCCGAAGGATTGGTTGAAGCACTTCAGGCCGCCAGAAATGATGAACGGGAAATCTGGATGCTGGTGAAAGAGGGTGAAGTTGAGCAGGCCGAAGCTGTGATCGCTGAGCGGCATCAATTCGACAAACAATGGGAACCATCCAAGAACCTGAAAACGGCTATCAGGCAGCTGAAGACAGATGAAAGGCCACTGTGGGAGTTGTTACATCAGGGTGATGAAACGGCATTACAGCAGAGGGTTGCACTGTTGAAACAACAATTTCCGGATTGGGAAATGTCCAATGAACTACGCGCTGCAATTGAACATCCCGATGGCACTGATACTGCAATATGGGATGCAATTCACGAACAGAAATTCGAAGATGCCAGTAAAGCTATGCATGATCGCCAGCAGGCCAATCCTGACTGGCAACCTTCGGAAGACATGCGCAGTGCTTTGCATAATGGCGTTGTTGATGCGCGGCTGAGCCATGCCAATAAAAACAAGAACTGGGCACAGGTTCTACGTATCCAGAGTGATTACAAAGATGCTTTTGATTGTTCTCATTATTACCGCCGCTTCACCCTTGCCGATGCTTTGATGCAGAAGGGGGATGCCAATGCAGCGACTGAGGTCTATGAAAGCTCTCTCTGGCAGTGTAAGGAATATATTCGTCTTGATACGATTGAGCATGCATTGGACCGCTTACCGGCAGAAAATCTCGTGCCATTGTTCGACGTGTTGCAAACACGCAAGGATAGTAAGCTTGCCAAACCTCGTATGGCCATGGCCCGTTATCGGTTTGTTATGAAAAAGGGCATTGAACAAAAAGATTTGCCAGCCCTGCTTAGTGATGAACCCTACCTTATGGCTTCAGGTGATGAAAAAGTGGTATCGTCATTGGCATGGAATTATTTGGCAGTCGGTGAGCATGCACGCGCCCTGCATTTGTTTCAACAGGCCAGAAAAGTATCAGATTATGATGATCTGCTGAAAGGTGAAATTCTGGCTCTGGACAGAATGGATGATATGCAGGCTTTAAAGAATTTGATCCTGCAACAGCACGACCGTCTGAAAAAAGCCGGATTACTTGAGGACGTATTACCTTTGCTGGCTAAGGCCTGTTCATCGAAGGCCGAGGAACAGTGCAAAGTACAAGCTCTCACGGAATTGGAAACGTATCGTCCCTTAACTGCCGATGAGTCAGAAGTTATCGCCTGGGGCTTGTATAATGTGGATCGTTATGCGGAAGCTGCTGATCGTTTCGCTGAATTGTATACAGTGGATGCAAGTGAGAATATGACAAAGGGGGTGTACATCAGCGCCCACAAAACAGGGCAGATGGATCGGGCTTATCAACTGGCTGAAGACATAGGCGGACCGCTGGTCGAGCTGCTTGAGAATAGATTTGGTGACGAGATGTACACACGTAAACGATTCCATGCGGCTCAGGCGATGGCTAAAGAGCCCGTGCCGGAATTAGAGAATGTGGATTCATCATTTGTCAGGGGCGGTTACCGTATGAGCGTAAACCGTAGGCCTGGGATCGAACCGGTGAGATTAAAGCTGCATCGTCAGGATTACGTTCTGAAAGGCAAAGATTACCTGGATGACAAGCTCAGTACTTCATTGTCAGTCGAGGTAGATCGGATATATCTGGATTCCGGCCCATCGATTGTGTTTCCGGGTGATCTGGTAGGTACGGCTCCGATTATTCCAATTGCCCCCATACATAATGTAAAGGTCAATATTCAGGGCTATGAATGGCAAGTCGGCTATGAACATGAAGGTTGGCGCTCTCACTATTTTCATATTGGTCAGGGACTGATCGGAGGTCCTGTCGCCGCAAAAATAAAGGGTGATCTGGGCATGGTTCAGCAACTGGATCAGGGTTTTGTGGGTGTCAAAGCTTACATTGAACCCGTCCGTGATTTTCTGGTTACCTACGCCGGATTGCAAGACCCGTTTGGCGGACAGCGGTGGGGCAAGACCATGCGCTACGGTTTATTAACTGAAGGTTATAATAAAATTCCGAATTTTGACTGGGCTGACTCTTTTGGTATCAGTTATCAGGTGAAGGGTGAGTTTCTTAAAGGCAGTAATGTTCATTTTAACAGCCACTATAGCGCTGATCTCAGCCTGCCATACAGTTTTAGATATCGTCAGTCGATCATTTCTGTTGGCCCTGACGTTCGTGTTGAACGTTATCGTGCAAACCACCAGCATTTCACCATCGGTTACGGTGGTTATTTCAGCCCGCAACACTGGATTACATATGGCGTGAATGGACAAATTGTTTCCGATGAAGCTATGGATCACAGTTATCGTGTATTTGCATCATCCGGCTATCAGATTGCCACACAGGATGGATCGGCTGTATTACCGTTGACTCCGGATGGGCGAATGTATCCGACAACTAAGATTAAACAGCGATCCGATTCAATTGAGGCGCAATTCCTGCAGAAAGTAACGCCGAATCTTCATGTTGAAGTCGGTGCAAAATCATCCCGTAGCAGTCTGGCGCAATTGGGCGTCATATCTAACTTTACGACATTGCAAGCGCACATCTTTGCCACTTGGTATTTTGATCCAAGGCCGACAACTTTCAGCAGCGATTTAGAGACGTTTCGTTAAGTGACTATAGATGAATGAACGAATCCAAAGATGAATCCAGATCGACGGCAACTGCTAGTCATGCTGGCAGCACTCACGGTTTCGTTGCCTGCCATACCCGGTTTTTTATGGGCAACGGCGGCAGCGAATGACAAGGATGCTTCACCCTGTATTAATGGCAGTGAAGAGGCGCTGGATGTGTTCATGGAACTATCGCATCGCCTAACTTCGTCAAGTGAACTTGACCGCAAAACAGGTCAGCAAATATTGCAGCAAATGAACAGCGAGCCGTGGGGGCCGGAGCACATGCAACGTGTGCTGGATAAAATAGATGCTGGCGGAAATAAAAAAGACATCACAGAAATTTTCGCTACGTTTGATGATGCAGAGCTATGGTTCGCCGGACATTTGATCACCACATGGGTCACCGGCATGTATTTTCATGAATCACGTAATATGGTCATCAGCTACGATCATGCTTTGATGTTTTCAGCTTTTCGCGATATTTATCCGCAACCCAATCACTGCAACAGTGAATTTGCTTATTGGCAGGTGGCACCATTACAGCAATAAAGATTAAAAAGCCGAATCCGCACGTGCACTGCGCCATCATAGGCTCGGGTGTTGCCGGAGCATTGCTTGCAAGGACTGTTGCCGCAGCCGGTCGCAGCGTCCACATTCTGGAGGCGGGTGGTTCAATTGCACGTCATCTGGCGGTAGATACGTATCAGGGCGCGCTGGACAGGAATCTGACGTCTCCTTTTCCGGAGTGGCCCAAAGCACCGTACCCGCGTGATAACGATCCAAAAGCGTACTACGGCGACCAGTCACCTGAATTTCATCCGAGTTTTATAAAGGGGGTCGGTGGAACCACTTGGCACTGGACGGGCATGACGCCACGCTTTCTGCCGCGTGATTTTAAACTCAAAACCCATTATCAGATTGGAGATGACTGGCCTATCAGTTACGAAGAGCTGGAGCGCTATTATGTGAAAGCAGAAAAGGCATTGGGCGTGGCGGGTAACAGTGACAACGATCATGGTTCTCCACGCAGTGATAAATATCCGATGCCTGCGATTCCGATGCCTTATAGTGATCAGGTGGTTGCCAGGCGCTTAAAGGCACTTGGCATTGAAGTGGATGCTATGCCAGCGGCAAGAAACAGTCGGGAATATCATGATCGTCCGGCTTGTTGCGGCTACGGCACATGTACACCTATTTGCCCGATAGGTGCAACTTACAGCGCCGATACAGATATCCGCAAGGCTGTCGAATTGGGAGCTGAACTGACCACTAATGCTGTTGTAAGTAAACTTGAGGTTGATCCTGCCGGTCGAATCTCACGTGCATATTTCAAGCGTCCGGATGGAAGTACACATTATATTTCAGCTGACAATTTTGTGCTGGCATGTGGCACCATAGAAACGGCTCGTCTGTTATTGATGTCAGCCGCTGAAAACTGTCCCGATGGAGTGGCCAATCGATCGGGTATGGTTGGCAGAAATTTAATGGACCATGTATTGATGCAGTGCAACTATGTGATGGAAGAGCCCTTGTATATGGGAAGAGGCCCGTTAAGTGTGAGTACGGTTCTGACCGGTAGGGATGGGGATTTCAGGAAGAGTCATGCTGCGGCCAAGATTTTTCTTGGCAATGATCGCAACGTCGGTCTGGTAGCGGCTGATTTGCTGGCTGATGCGGAGAATTTTCCGGACATTCTGGATAAAATGCGCCACCGCTTAATTCATAAAGGGATGATCGGCGCAGAGATTGAACAGCTTCCATTGACCTCCAACCGGGTACAACTGGATAAAACCCGCTTGGATCATCATGGGTTGCCGATGCCGACGATTCAACTGGAACTCAGTGATTATACGCTTCGTGGTGTAAAAAAGTGGCAGCGTTACCTCACGGATCTGGTAGAACAAATTGGCGGCAACAATGCAGAGGTGAAAACCAGTCTGACTTCACATCACACGTGTGGTACAGCAAGAATGGGCGATGGCCCGAGACATTCAGTGGTCGATAAGCATTGCCGTGCGCATGAGTATCCTAATTTGTTCGTCATTGGCGGAAGTGTGTTTCCAACGATTGGTACGGCCAATCCTACGTTGACGATTGCGGCACTGGCTTTACGTCTGGCTGATCATATCAAAAAATATTGAAAATCATACGGCATGAATCTGATGCAGAAACAGGTTGTAAATGAATATCTACGAAAAACCGCTGGAATTACTCAGTCACGATGAATGGGAGCAGCTTTGCGATGGCTGTGCTTTGTGCTGTATGCACAAATTTGAAGATGAGGATACCGGTGAATTGTTGCTGACGACAGTAGCTTGTCGTTTGCTGGATACGAGCACATGCCGATGTCGCCAATATGAGGATCGTATGGAGAGCGTTCCGTCATGTTTGCAAATTCGTCATTTCACAAAAGATCAATATCGCTGGCTGCCAGAAACCTGTGCCTACCGGTTGCGTTTTGAAAGCAAGCCATTGTTACCCTGGCACCCGCTGCTAAGCGGTGATAAGGAAAGTGTGCATGAAGCATTCATATCACTTCGCGACCAGTGTGTATCAGAAATAGAGGTGGATGAAGATGATATTCCTTCATTTATAATTGATGATGATTTATAAAGTTGAAATATCTATCTCATAAAGTGCGTGCATGCCGGTTTTACCTTTGAGTTCAGCGCTATAAATGGACGAAGCAGGAATCGCATCCTGTAATTGAGCGTATGCTGCCTCGGAAAGAAGCAATCGGGAGCCGAACTGCTTATTGGCCTGTTCAATTCTGCTGGCAAGATTGACTGTATCACCAATGGCGGCAATTTTATGCATGGCTCCGGTATTGAATTGACCGACAATGGCAGGTCCGTAGTGAATGCCGGCGCGAATTGAAAATGACCGTTGATACATTTTGCGCAGGTGCTGGTTAAAATCTTTCAATGCTGCATGAATAGCTTTCACTGCATTGACAGCATCCAGTACTGACTCTTTTTGTTTTTTGCATACGCCAAAAAGAACCAGCATGCCGTCGCCGGCCACATCACTGATAACTCCATGATGTTCAGTAATAATCTGGTTCATAGTCAGGTAATAACGGTTTAAAATATGAACAACATCATAAGCAGGTAGTGATTCTGCAAACGGTGTGTAATTCTCCAAATCCACAAACACCACAGCGATGTCTTTCTCATGGCCCATTGAATTCTCATTCTGGCTGCTGAGCTGATTCCGGATAATCCGGGTATCGAGATCGTCGATGACAAGGCGCCGAATCGATATATGGCCCTGAACCGTTGTTTGACAAGCAAGACGAACATTGTCGGGTAAATCAAGCATGGCTTGCATGCTTTGTTCTGCCTCGTTTCTTGACTGACAATTCTCCAAACCTCCGAGAACATGAATCCGGCATGTGGAGCAACGGGCATGGCCACCGCAGACATGGGTATGCTTAATGCCGGCCCGAAGGGAAGATTGCAGAATGGTTTCATGCTCTAAAGCAATCATTTCAACCTGGTCTGTGTTGGAAAATATCGTATTCATATCGTTTCTGAGACCTCTTAATCAATCGCCATGATGAAGAAATAAATCATGATGTCTTGCGCTAAGATAACACTGTTTCGAGTTGCTGAGCAGGCTGATTAAATCACATTTCAGATGAATTTACACAATTTTACACAAAACGGGCATAAGCATTACAAATAACAGGCATACCTTCTAACTATCGGGTAAATGGTTTCACAGGAGGTCTGCCATGCGTGCCAACTCACTTCAAATTACAGCTACCGCAATCAGTCTTCTGGCACTTTCAGCATGTGGAGCCGGTGCGCCCGGTTCAGATACAGCAGCCAACCCTTCGACACCATCCGCTTCCGGCGCAGTGATTGCCGCTATGAATAATCCTCTGCAACGCACACCGGCAGGTTTTTACACCATCGGTCAGAATACCGGCGATGCCCATGATTATTTGCATGTGCGTTCCGATCAGGTGATGGCAGGCGCAACGGTCAGTTATGAGATCTCCACCAACGATGCGAATCAGGCATTACTTATGTCAACCGCAGTGGCCAGCAGCACGGCTCCGACCATGCAATTCGTCTCCGGTGACGAAACCGACTGGTACTATGAAAACACCTGGAGCAAGAAAGAACCAACAGAAAATCATTCGCACTTCCTCTCCGTCAGAGTGTTCAAGAGCACCGCGATTGATCGTTCCGTTTTCGATAAGAACAATCCCGGCTCACTGCTGGCAGTGGTACATCGTCTGCCCGTGACCAGTCAGGAAGCCCGCTTTGTCAGTGAATATCTGTGGACATTCTCCATGCACAACAACACCGGCCACATCGTGCTGAACAGCTTTAGCGATCAGGCTACCAGCTCCGGCGTGCGTCACACCATCCGTGAAGCGGTGTATAACCCGGCAGCCATGCAGAACAATACATGTGAAACGGTAGAAGTCCGCGACTATCACTACGACATCAACAGCGTGAATGGTGGCGTGCAACTGAGTCAAAGTGTGCATGATCAATTGCGTGTACGTCTTGATGCAACGGCTGGTTACGTTGCATGCCAGTAACAGTTATTGCTGACCGGCCTGACTCAACACGGTATTCAAACTGTTCTGGTCAAACTTAAAGCGGAATTTCACATATGCGCCCTGACGGGTAAATTGTGCGGCAGTGAAGTCCGGATCATAGAAGCCGGTGAAGTTGTAGCCCAATGTCATCCACATGTTATCAAACAGATTATGGCCCACACCAAGACCAAACGAAGGAGAATACTGTCGCATGGACCATGCATGCAGCATCGAAGCCTGGAAGGACAAGTCCCAGCCCTGTGTGAAATCCCATACACCCTGCAAGCCAGTTAAATCAGTGAATCCATTCAAGGATTGATTAGTGAACAGTTCACGCGACCATTTAGCACCGTAATTAAAGGCCAATTGAACATCCGGTTTGGTCTGCCAGTTAGCAGTCAGATTATTGATATAACGCCAGCTGGATGATGTTGAAAGCAAACCAACATTACGCGCATATTTGATATCGAAACGATTCATCAAAATCAAGCCATCGGTCAGCGGACGATAAGCCAATCCCATCGACATCATACCCTGATCTGTTGCCGTGCCAGCGGTCTGACGATCCATGTTCAACTGCACATTAAATTGAGTAGCCAAATCTTCCATCGGCTCCCCCTGAATGCCACTGGAGATATTCCACTTACGGCTGGTTGAAGCTGTACGGTACTCAAAGCGGTTATCCCATACCCAATCAACCGGCGCAAAATTAAACCCGGCACTCCAGGCCGTAAAGTCGCTACCACCACCAGAGGCTAAAGGTACATTCAGATTTAATGGTGTTGCACCGGGATGTTTCAACGTCTTGGTACGATCCATGCCAGCAGAGAATGTCAGCGTATCAGAATATTTATATTGCTGTTGCATACCAACATTAGCCGTACTGCTAATGCCTGAGTCATTTAACTGCTGTTGATAGCCGGTAGCCAACTGAGCTCCAGACCACGGTTGTGTCTTAACACCAACTGTTGTGGCCTGACTATTTTGCAACTGTCCTTGTGTCCATTCCTGCGTTGCAGAAACAGTTGTATTTGCAGCCACCTGATAATCCAAACCTACTGTGCTACGAGTAGGATAATCGGTGCTGTTTCCCTTGCCTATAGATTGTTCGCGATCCACACGAGCCGACAAACGATCAGTGATATTCGCTGTTGCACCTGCTGTCAGTAATTTGGAAGTCTGATTGGCAGCAGCCCCCGTAATATCTCGAGTACCACGCACGCCTCCACGAATGCTACCTTTCTCAGCCGTGTACACAGCCTGAGCTGATGCGCTGTCACGTTTAGCCTTGGTATTCAGGTTCATCTGACGAAATGTGTCCAATTGCAATTTAACCTTTTCTGTAACATTCACATCACTCTGAGCACCATATTTGCGTGTTGCATCTTCGCTGCCAGTAACCTGTCCCAAGCCAAAAGCTTTACCAATTTGCCGCACATAGGCAGATCCATTTACAGTCTTACCCAAATGACGAACTTCGGCTTTATATGCACTGGATGTAGCCAGCTGATTGCGTGATTTCGCCACCTCGGTTTTCAACTCAATGCTTTCGGTTAAATTCAACTTAGCATCAAGGCCGGTGATTTTATCATCCTTACCCAACTTGCCTTCCTGCACATAGCTGGCACCCACTTCCACTTTATTATCCAGCATTTTGACACTGCCTCGACCGCCGAACGTCGTGAACTGATCGGTACTATCTCTGGACTCATATTCGATGCGAATGTATACCGGATTCAGCTCTGGCGTCTTGCTCGGAACCGCTTGTTTGAAGTACAAAGTACCAGCTGTGTAATCAATATCATAATCCAGATGGCGTTGTAATTGGCGGCTTTCCAAAATAAGTTCAGGCCTGAAACGATCTCGTGTTTCAATGAATATATTTTCCGAGTTGGCCGTGATGGTCGCACGTGAAAGCTTGTACAAACCGCTGGTTCCATCGCCACGAATTTCATCTTTACGCAGCGACTGATTGGTCTGAGACACAAATGCGTTGTACGCCATGGTTTCACCATTGTATTCTGATTTCAGACCATTGAGCTGGCGTGAATAACGTGACAATTCAGTAACGCTCAAACCTGTATTGAAATCACCCAACAGAGCATAAAATGCATTTTTTTCCAGCTTCATATAAAGCTTACGCTGACTGGATGCATCATATTGCTGACTGGTCATATCGCCATAAATTGTATAATAACTATTCGGATCTATGGTCTGATTCAGTGCATTGCCAACCTTACCCTGAGTCTTGGCTGTGTCATACGCCACTGTCAGCAGGAAGTCGCCTTTTACCTGACCCTTGCCATAGAAAGCCAAACGCCCATCGCGGTAGAAGTTCTCATTTTCAGATTGTTTTGAAATCGGCTGCATTGCTCCATTAAGCTTATTGTAGCCAAGCGTTCCTTCACCCAGGCCGACCATGATCCATTCACGTTTAGGTGCTATCACCAGAACCTGAATATCCTCTTGTACATCTCCGCGACCCAATGTTACGGTATGCATTCCACTAACCGTAGTCGGTGCAAATGCAATCGTACCGTCGGCAGCTACCCGAACAGTTGCACCAGTACTTGAGGTACGTGAGGCTGCGTTTTGCGCCAACTGCTGATCTGCACTCATCGCGCCAAGTGAGACCAAATCACCGCCGCGAATTTCCAGCTCCGTTCCGCCACGAATGACTTCCCCAGTATCATCCAGTAACGACAAACGGACAGTTACAGGTGTTTTACCATCCGCGATATTTTCCTGTCCTTTCAATGGTCGAATGCTGGCTACCTGTCCGGTACGAATCACCGTAATAGTTTTATCGAATCTGGCATTGCCAAATGGATCCAGACCTTTGACGGTCAAGGTATGCTTACCTGGCTTACCAAAATCTATTCCGATGTAGGAGTATAATGTTTTACCTGTTTTTGTATCTTCTGATTTGAATCCGATTCTGTCTTCAGATATCTCTTTACCATCGACAAGCAACTGTGCTTTCAGCTTTGAGTCTAACTGCATTCGTACAGCATTTATGGGATCAGGTAAGCTGCTACCATCTTTCTGGGATAATACCCCATCCACGCTGATAGCATCGGTTGCTAAAGGCTCTTCAGTTGCGTCCTGTTCTTTTTCCCAGGTACCCACAGCTTTGCCTTCTCCTACACCCCGGTCGTCTTTCAATTCATGCTGATATTCACGATCAATGTGCACAGCATCGACATATACTTCTACACGACGATTTTGTGCACGTCCTTCAGCAGTCTTATTATTGACAATGGGTTGAGTGTCACCCATACCAACGGCTTTCACCTTATCGGAAGTTAATTTAAGTTGCTCAATGAGATAAGCAGCCAGTGATTTTGCTCTGGCTTCCGAGAGTTCCTGATTGTTGGCAAATTCCTTACGGTTTGCCGGTGCTATGCGAATATTATCTGTATGTCCTTCCACCCGAGCTTGACGCACTGTCAATCCTTTCAACGTATCGATCAACGCTTCCAGCTGTTCTTTATCCTGCTCGGGCAATTCGGCCTTACATGTAGCAAAATTCAAGTGCAACGTGATTTTCTTATCCGTTGATATTTCTGTCACAGTTTCGTTCAAGGTCACTTCAGCCATGCTTGTACGGCCTTTTGGAGTGCCTGGTGATGCAAAACGTGCATACGCAACGGCTTTCTTATCGCCTTCTGCACCCCCACTATTCAAAGCAACACGAATAATGTGTTCGTCTGCATCCGTAGCCAATTTCCAGAAAGTACCAAACATAGTTGCTTCGGGGATACGTTTTATGTCATCAACTGTTGCCGATGACGTGTTTAGCGACCAGCCAGCCGGAGGATCATAAAATAGATTCAGATCACTCAGATTAACACGCTCATTATGTTTAACACGCACGGTAGCCCACCACTGACCATCGGCATTCTGCTCCAGAGTATGAATCACAGTAACTGGCATTTCAGGTTCAGCACGTTGTCTGAGACGGAAATTACTGCGCCATACGCCACCACCCTGCACGTCGACAAATTGTGAAAATGTACGTCCGGCAAAGCGTGTATTATTTAACGTCACCACCTCATAGCGCTCGGGCAATGAGTCTACATCCAACTGCACCACATGTGTGCCGGAGTCGACAGCCTTAAAGTGATACAAACCATCTTTATCGGTGATCACAAACGTACCATCTTCAAGGTAAACGCGAACGTCGGCAATTCCCTGCTCACCATCATCGTTAATTTCATTATTACTGGCGCTGGCTGCTTTGACGGCACCAGCCACTGTTGATGTCGCATCTGTTACTGTTGTCGTAGCTGCTGCCATGGAGCTGGCACCGGGTTTGCCGTCATCAACAAATACACGGCCCATGATAAAACCTTTCGAACGAATCAAATCTTCCTGAATTGTCACCGCTGCTTTGGCAATATTTGAAGTGACCGGAATGCCCAACTGAGTACCGTTTGCAATTACTGTATTGATCGCAACACCAACGCGTGCATTAGAACCAACGCGTACCAGATAACTCAAAGTCCGAATTAGACCAGCTTGAACTGTTCCAACATTGAACGTTAGACCACGACCATTACCTGAGATCACAGGGTCAGCTATGCTGTAACCATCCAATACGGCTGTGCCACTGACATAACGCAAGCCAGTCGGTAAAGTATCATTCAATGTTGACAGTGTTATATCAGCTACCGGGCTTGGGTTCTCAATATTGATGCTGTAACCCAAAGCATCTCCAATCGCGACCATTGATTTCGATGCCGTTTTTTGTACATACAAACTGGTATTCATCGGGTCCATCGGGATATCAATATGCAGGGCCGGACCCGGATTAATAATAAATGGCTCCAGACGTGATCCCAGAGTAATTGCAAACGGCGCACCTGCTAGCAATTGCAATTGTGTCGTTGATACCGTTGACGGGAATGCGTAACCGGATACACCGGTGACTTTAAATTGATAGTTACCCGGCATCATGAAGGGGAAGCGATAAGAGCCCGCAGCAAGCTGATACACCTTACCGGAGCTATCAACCACAGTTCCGCCAGTGGTTACTGTTGCCGGGTAAATAGAAATGCCATCATCACCAAGTACTTTAGCCGGTGCTTTGTTCTCAAGGTCCCACATCGTGACGATCACACCATTGATAGGTGCCCCCGTATTCGAATCAAAGACCACACCGAACGGGTCGACCAGTGCCGCCGCCGCTGTTGTATCGGTATTATCATACCGGTCTGTATACAGAGCCGACATTTGTGTACCGCTTTTCACTTCTATGATTCCATCATTTTGAACAGCGGCTGTGCCCGGTACAGTGCCGACAGAACCAATGGAGGCAATAAACACGCCTGTATCAGGACCGGTTTCCGTCAGTATCATGATCTCGGAATCATTGGTATCACCGCTCGGCGTTGTCAGTGTGATTTGAACGGTTTCTGCCACATACGGATCAATATTCTGGTCCCCATCCTGAACCTGCACATAAACATCCAGACCAGCATGATAGATATCAGCAGGCACCAACAAGCCAGACACACGATCCATCTGCATAAAGGTAATCATCGCCGGTGTACGCGTACGAACCACATTGACGGTTGTTGAGCCCTGAATAATCGGCAAATTATTTGCTTTCAGTGTTGTACCTATTGAAATCGGTCCGGCTGGCGCTGAAGCCGGAATAGCCAGAGTGGCGGCAATATTCATAATTTGCCCCACAGCCATTGGATTATTCAATGTAATCTGCAAATCTCCATTAGGCAGCGTTATTACTACGTAAGCAGGATCGGCTGGTATGGTGATCGTTGCCCCTGCCGGAGGTGTTAATGTTAACACTGAACCATTCAGTGGGTTATTACCTGTATTAGAGAAGTTCAATGTTAGTGAACTGGTATTACCAGCAACAATCACATCCGGGTTGGCAACCAGAGTGATTATCGCCTGATTTGAAATGCCTGTATACACATCTACTGTGTTTGATGCGAGATTTGCAATACCTGAAGCATGGAGATAGCCGGTATTACTTATTGTTGCCGAATGTGCTGAAACAGCACTTGACAAAACTAATATACATGCCACCAGTGTACCCAACAGGGCACGCGCAAACGAACCACAGCCAAAGCTGTAGTTCGCTACGCGATTACCCTGTCGGGACATGGATAGCATCATACGATCAACGACGCCTTAATTAACCGTTACCTGGAAGGTTACGGCCACAGAGTCGTTTGCATTTACAGTACCGCCATTACCGGCAACATCAGCACTGGCAGCACCCGCTCCCAGATTAATAGTAAGGTTACCAGCTGTCAGATTAACCACATCAGCATCTGCTGCATTGGTACCAAAGGTTGTAGTAGGTACACCGGCTACCGTCGTAATAATCTGAACATCCGACAAACCACCATTATACTGACCTGCAAGAATGGTAGTAAAAGCAGGAATAGCATCGGAAATGCTTGCTTTAACGATATTGCTTGTGCCAGCTGTTGCGAGTAATTGATATTCAATGACATCACCCGCTTTTGCCGCAGTTGTTCCGGCAAAGGCAACTTCAGCATTGGTCAGATTACGTACGGTCTTTGTAAGCGTTGCCGTTGGAGGCGTTACCGTAATGATTACCTCGGCCGGACCAGCCGTTGTGTTGTAAGTTACCGCAGCTGGAGCAACACCTTGCGTGGTTGCCGTCGTGACACCACTCAAATTAACTGTATGCGTACCATTGACGCCGTCATTTGGAATTCCCGCTGTTACAGTATAAGTGAATGTTTGCAATTCGCCTACCTGCGTACCGGCTGGAGCCGCACCAATAGCAAGGCCCGGTCCCGTAACGGGTGTCAACGTAATCACCGTCGGCACTTCAACAATCAGGGCGCCAGTTGTCACGTTATGGCTGGCAACCGTACCCGGTGTAATGCTGGCAATGGTATAACTATATGGATCACCGGCTACTTTCAGCGCGTCACCGACGATCATGTTTGCATCAGATCCAACAGGAATCTGAATGGTGTTAGCCACCGTATTCGAAGCACTGGTGATCGAAGCACCCAATGTTAGCGACGTAATGGCTGGTAATCCTGGTGCACTGATATTAACAGAATTCGTCGATCCGGCAGTGAAGCTGAATGTATCCGAACCGTTCGAATTACTGCTGACCGAGTAGGTAAACGTATATGGGTCGCCCGCCGCAACTGTTTTAGCAGTTAGATCAACAGAAATTGCCGGTGCAGATGCAATCGTTTGCACAGACACATCAACCGATGCCACGACCGTGCCACCAGTAAATGTCAATGTCGCCGCATTGTGAATAGTCGCGCCACCAGCTGTAATCACAGCCTGGGCAGTACCGGAAAAAGCCAGCAACATCAAAGGTGTTGCCACAAGCATTCCAATCTTCTTTAAGATGTTTTTCATTTTTTCTCCTATTTCTGAATGAAGATTTGCAGAAGGTGGCCGAAACCACCTTCTGCCGATCTTTGAGTCAGTGATGAATCCCTCTCAATCGAGCGCAAGAAAGACACCGAAGAAGACTTCGGCAGCTTATACAAGCCCGCTCCTATCGAGAGAAAGTCAAACATTACTGAACAGTTACCTGATATAGGATCACAACAGTATCGCTGTTTGCAGCAGCATGACCGGTTATAGTTCCACCTGCACCAGAAGTAGCTCCGACACCGATATTCACTGTAAGTGTGCCTGCAGCAAGCGTAGCAACATCATCAGCAGCCGCAGCGGTTGCAAATGCAGTTGCCTGAGCAACACCATTAATAGTTTCTGTGATACTTACTTCATCTGCACCTGTATTATAAGCACCCGTTACAATTGAAGTATAAGCCGGAATAACGTCCGAAATACTTACACTTGTTGCTGATGCAGATGCATGTGGGTTAGTCACAGTGATTTCATACTCAAGTACTTCACCAGGCTTAGCCGTTGTTCCATTTGCAGCAAAAGCGCCTGCAGTTGTTACATTTCTCGATTTTTTAACGATACTCAGGTTAGGTGAAGAGACTGTTGTTACAGTTTCATTACCATTGCCAGTAGAAGTGGTAGTGCTTGCTGCAGTAGCATTATCAGCAAGCGTCGCTGTAGTGGTAACAGTTACGTTAACAGTATGTGTACCATCCGTACCAGGTGTTGTTGGTGTTCCAACTGGATCTTGAACGTTGGTGAACGTTGTATATTCGCCCATTTGCAAGCCATCAAAGTTTGTTGCTGCGGCAGTAATTACTGGTGAAGCAGCGATCGGTGCCAATGCAACTGTTGTATATGTTTCAGCAGTCGTTGTGCCAGCCGTTGCCGCACCTGATGCAGCCGCTGTTGATGCAGCTGTACCAGCAGTAATTGTACCCACTGTATAAGCATAACCATCAAGCATTACAGTAGCGCCAACTACCAAACCAGTTTCAGCACCGGCAGCAATATTCACTTCTCCATCAACGGTAGTGCTTATTACGTAACCACCCCAAAGTGTGAAAGCACCACCCAGAGTATTCGTGGCAGCAGATACGTTTGTATCAGCTGTTGTACCAGCTAAAGCCGGTGTATACGTATCAGGACCATTACTTGTTGAAGTAACAGTATATGTGAATGTATTGCTTGAACCCGCCAAAGATGTTACAGCTGTCTGATCGACTGTAATATTTGGCGCTGAAGCCAGTGTACTCACGGCAACATTAACCGATGTGGTTGAATTCAGGGTGGTTGCACCCGATGTAAAACTCACAGTTACCGCATTGTGAATTGTTGCGCCCGCACTTGTCAGTGCTGATGCCTGTTGTGGTAAAGCAATAGCGGCAACAGCAATGAGTGCCAGAGCACTAAAAGCAGTTGTTATCGCTTTGCGTAGGGTTGATATGTTTTTCATATCCTTTCTCCTTTTTTAACATCCGTGGATGTTTGTTGTTTTGCCGCTCTGCCCTGAAAAGGTGCTGATTGGCGTTTCGATCTATCGATCTTGACCTTTCGATCAAAACTGTGTCCCTCACACAGCGGGAGTGGGTTATCTCAATAGAGGCTCAGCATCGTCGTCGCCTCCATCGGAGATCTGGGGGAGCTCCGCCTTTTCCCGCTATATACTGCGGTGGCGGAACGCCTGCATGTGGCGGGTCGCCACGTGCAAAACAGTATTTATCACGTCTCAACTCCAATAATCTGGTATCCATATCAACTCCTCTAAACCTGTTGTTCACACTTGCTGCTGTTGCTCTCTGAACGGCATTTCCAGAACGCAACAAAGGCCCACCGCATTGGCAGGCCTGTATCCACGCATGGATTCCTCGTTGCAGAGGGATAAGCATTAAATCAAACTCTTGCTTACCAACACAAGCAGACCATATGCACTATTTGACACGGACCCGAAAACCAGCCACGCCGCTTTTACCTGCCTCAACTTGCTTCACCTGCCAGCGTATATGTGTATACACATCAGGACTGGCAAGCCTTGAAACTTTCTTTCCAGCTTGTTCAATTTCATAGATTAAAAGACTTGGACTATTGAATGATTCGCCACCATCTATGGAAAATGTAATGTCAGATCCCGGTCCAAAAGCACTGCCATCGATATAAATGGTTCCATCAGGCACAGGGTCATTCAGCACTACATCGGTCGCAACTTCATCGCCTTTATTGACATAATCCAATGTATAAATCAAAACATCACCCGGCATAGCAGTGTCAATTTTGACTCGTTTCAACACATCTTTGCCATCTTCCTGCACCACGATTTCTTTTTCAGCCGTAATATTAATTTTCACATCTGACTTGGCGCTGGCGATATTTGCCGACGCGCTTAAAGCCAGTAATATTAAAGGTAACATCAATAGTTTTTTCATCTTTTTCTCCTTTGTGCCAAACCTATAGTCAGGCGTCATAATAATATGTGATATTTTTATCTTCTTTGTGATCATTAACACAAGTTAATTGTCATTTAACCTGCACCTCGTATTGAAGATTAAAGCGTGGATTTGCCGCCTGATTCGCATTCATCGTACCATTCATCGTACCATTCATCTGCACCATAAAATTAGTGACATACGGATCGTAAGGCAGTGTCATATTCAACGGATATGCATACGTCACACCACCGTCATCAGAATACGTAATAGCACCAAGACTCAGCCCTGAAGCATTCGTACCGTCAATAAATTTAATCGGTGTACCCGTACCCCATGGTTCCGTAGCAAGACTTGAATATGCACTCATGGTATCTGTTGCGATAACATTGGTTGCCACACCTGCCCCTGTATTTTGAGTCGATACGGTATACACAATGACTGCCCCGGATTTTGCAGTAGTTAAGTCCGCTTGTTTCATCACCATCAGCGAAGGCATTGGCGGTGATTGCACCGTAAATGTGCCCAGCGATGTATCCGCTACCAAACCTTCTGCACCTTCAGTTGCGCTAACAGCCATTGTCCAAGCTCCGTAAGCCGTTGTAGTCGGAACCTGATAAGCATATTCAAATGTATTAGACTCAGCATACGGGTCAGCCGGCGAAGTCACGCGGGTCATCACAGCGTTGTTGACCAGTATTCCGCCATTGGTATCAACAATATCAATCGTGACGGAATTAATATCATATGCCCCGAACGGATCACTGATATCCGCCCGCGCGTACACCCAGTCACCCACCTGAAAATAGCCCACGGCGGGCTTTGTAGTTGCAGGATACGCAGCACTGTAGCCATCCACCTGATCGACACTGATCACGGTTTTGAGGGTCATGGATGCACTGCTGTACTCGGTGGGAACAACAACAGGAAGCGTTGGTGCAACCCTGCCCACCGGATACAAAAGCACATCGCGACCGGCCCTCGCCGTTACATTGGTGATGGTCATTGTGATTTGCGTACCTGCCGCCAAAGCGATATCCCCGGCAATGGGAATCGGGAATGTATACGCTATCGACTCGCCATTGACATCAAGACCGTTAATCGTTGTCAGCGTTTGTGTCAATGTTCCGATGGGGCCAGCCGTAGCACCAATCGTATCAAGCGATACCGTGATATCTCTGGTTCTCGGCGTCGTGTTGGCAGGGTTGGAGTGGCTCAACCACAATGTGACAGGAATCGTCGTGCTGGTTGTTCCATCAATTGTCATCGGCATTGGGCTGGCTGGGGTAAGTGTGAATGTCACAGGCGTTCCCAATCCACCAGCTGCTGATGATATCAGGATACTCGCAGTCCCTGCGGGCGCTGACGTTCTGGTGAGCACTCCGGCGGCGGCTGTTCCATTGGTGTAGAGCGGCTTGTTGCCCGCCACTGGTATCGACGAGGTTGAGACGAAGCCAAAATCCTGCGAAGTGGCCGCCCCTCCCGCAATTGTTACTGCCAGCAGAGGATAGGTTGCCGGAGACACCACCGCCGGACTGAACGCCAGATACCCCAAATAGGGATTGCGCGCCTCCACGAAATAATTTCCCGGCGTTACCCCGGAGAAGTTATAACTGCCATCTGCCTGTGAAACGACCGAGGTAATCAAAGTCATCGAGGCGTCATAGAGCATGAGCGTAACGCCGGAAATCGCCCCGTCAGTCGGCGTGCCATCAAATGTGCCTGAACTATTGAGGTCTTCGTATACATAACCGGGAATCGACCCGGAAATATGGTAACCAATATTGCTCAGCGTATGCGTACTTCCCGGCGTTGCGGTAGCTGTTTGCGGTTCATTGCCTGTCGTCAGCGCTGCACCGCTGATGGGAGCCGCAGCCTGATCGACATCAATAGTGTAAGTGACGCTACCCGCTGCTCCGATCAGTGGCCTGAATTCGTAAGCACCATTCACATCTGTCATCGTCGTTGCTATTAACGAGCCCCCAACACCGCCTGTCCATAATTTGACAGTGGCCCCTTGCAGCCATGAATCCCCCGCATTGAATGTTCCGCTATTATCAGCATCGGCAAACACTTTGCCGGTAATCTGCGGGGTTTGCTGTAAGCCAATATTGTTGTTCGGCGCTATCACACTATCCGTCACCGTCACAGACAAAGGTATTGTGGAAGTTATTGCGTAACCTGTGGGAACAGAATTCATCCGCACTTCATAATTCCCTACAGTGATATTGGAGAACTGATAATTGCCGCTTGCATCCGTGGTATAGGAATCAATAAAAATTCCGATGGCGTTATAAAGATCGACGACTACGCCGGCCATGACCGTTTCTCCACCCTGCTTGATACCATCGCCACTGGTATCATTGAACACTGTACCGGAAAGACCGCCATACGGACCAAACGTGGTCTCAAAGGTCGTGATTCCCAAATCAGTTACCGTACCTTCTGTTCCCTCGTTTGCTGTAATTTCAACAGTCCAGGTACCGGGAGAGGTACTTACTGGTAATAAGTAGGATAATTCGTAAGTCGAAATAGCGCCCGCCGATGTTCCTACGATTCCCATCGGCTGGCTGCTTATAACAGCCGTGCCGCTTGCATCTTTGATTGTAACGGTGGCCGATGAAATATCTGCAAAACCAAACGGATCACTTATAACCGCCCGCATATAAATGGTATCACCGGTGGTATAGGTCGTCAGCTTCGTCGTCGACGGATACACAGCGCTGTAGACATCCAGCGTATCAATATTGATCACATTTTGAGAAGGCAGCAAAACATTAGAATAATTTCCTGCCGAAGGTGACGGATACACCTGAATATCACGCGCTGCCCCTCCAGCTCCCTGCGTATTGGTAATTCTGAGTCCCCAGGCCGAACCGGCCGCGCAAGTCGAAATTGCAGCCAGAGGCAATGGAAAGCTCCATTTCACAGGAACAGTCGTTAATGCCATGCTCGGCTGGGTAAACGTGGACACCACCGTTGCACCGCAAAGCAGTGATACCGGAACGTTAGTAAAAGTTCGATTAGCATTGGTTGCCAGCCAAAGATCTACCGGAACTGTCGGACTCAATGCAGGATCAATGGTAACTGCTTTAGCCAGCACCGGTGCCAGAGTCCATGTTTTGATTGTAGAGCCTCTTGGCACAGCGGCAAAGACTGTAATATTAGGTGCAGGTTGAGTTCGTGACATGCCGGTTAATGCATCGGGATAGAGTGGCTTATTTCCAGTGCCCGGAAGTGTACTGCCAGCCACAGTGATTGTGGCAGCCGTTGGCGCCCCACCGGTACCACTGGCTGGAGTCACTGTGGCTGCATTATTAATCAGTGTACCAGGGGCTGCACCACCCGCGATGGTTACATCAAATGTCACCGTCGCGCTGCCGAAAGCAGGAATAGATATACCCATCACATTAGCATAACCATTTGTATTCAAACCACTTATTGCAGGTGTTGAACTGTTTGTAGCACCAGCAGGAATCGTCATCGATGCGGGCACAAATCCGGTGACATTCAGTGGAATGTCATCGGTCACACTGGCCGTTGTTGCCACGCCGTCACTTTCAACAATGGTGATGGTATAGCGAATCACATCGCCGGGCATCTGGTCACCACCATTCAGATCGACCCATGTTTTGCTTGATGTTGAAAGATTGGGCCCCATCACGGTTAGCGTAGGCGCATTCGGGCTTCCCCCGGTACCGCCAGGCACACTGATGGTAGCCATATTATCAATCGTCGTACCAGCCGTAGCAGCAATGGTCACTGTAAATTTCACGGTAACACTACCATTTGCAGGTACTGTAATGCCGGACACATTCAAATAGCCGGTGCTATTTGCACCACTTGGCGCAGCTGTTGAATTGTCCGTTGCTCCCGCCGGAATTGATGTAACGGTAAAGCCCGTAACATTTGGCGGAATGAGATCCTCAACGGTCACGCTATTAGCAACCGCGCCAGCGGTTTCATTTAAAGTGATAGTATATTCGATCAAACTGCCTGACGTCGGAGAACCACCCGATAAATTGGTCCATGTTTTGGTTGACGTCGACAAATCTGGTGTAATGAGCGCCACAACCGTGTCGGTATCTGAAGCCTGATTATTACTCCAGTTACCATCGGAAAATCCTGCCGGCAAATATCCGATAGCTGTATTTGTCACATTACCGCCCGGAGCAGCCGTCACGTTAACATTTACCGTCACCGTGATCGAGCCACCACTTGGGAACGTTGCCACATTCAAGCCAGCACCCTCAAGTGCAGCCACAGTCAATGGCGAGGGGCATACCGCTCCACCGCTGGCCACACAAGAAAGACCGGTTTTAGTCAGGCCTGTCACCGCCGCATCGCGCAACAGTGAATTATTGGCAGCATTGGGACCATTATTTGTAAACACAATATCATAGCTGGTTGTACCTCCAGCCAGTATGGATGTTACAGCGTTGGATTTGGTGACAGAAATATCTGCAATTTGTGCCGACAGCTGGACAGCTACAGCCTGTGAATTTGCCGAGCCACCGGTCCAGGCTGCCCGAGCGTTATTTGTATAACTGGCACCGGTCGTCATCGATGCGCCTGCGATAGTCGAAAATGTAATACTGAAACTGGCACCGGGAGCCAGTGTCTGTGCAGCAAAATTCCACGCCAGCTCCTGCATATTGGTGGCATAAGGGTCGGCATTATAAGGGGCAAATGTCGGTGGAGTTGTCACTGTAGGTGTCACAGTTGTTAAACCCGTGATTGTGCTAGTGCCTCCGTAGCTGAAACGTGTTAGCGGATCATTAACTGCCCCATCTGAAGGTAACCAATCGTATATTACTATTCCGGTAGCATCACCTGTACCGGTGTTGGTCACAGTCAATGTATAGGAGAGCATATTGCCAGCTGTAACAGCCGTTGCCGAAGCACTCTTATTAATCGATAAGCTTGGCTGTGATACGACACTCGTTTGAACCTGAGCTGTTGCCGTACTGACAGCCGTACCACTGATCTGCACATCATTGGTGACAATGTTTCCATCGACAGCACTGGTCTGCACATCATATTTAATGGTACCACTTTGCCCGGCATTCAGCGTTACCGCCGGAAAGCTGAAACTCTGTCTTGTTGCCGGGCACACGCCAGCTGCAATTGCCGCAAGTGTTGCACCGGAAGGTGACGTGATCGGACCACTGAGAATACTCACCGTGTTGGCCGTGCCGTTATAACTGACTGGTGCTAAACTTGCCTGACAGGGAAGTGTATCTGTCAGCACCGTATTATTAATCGCCGAAATGCCATTGTTGGCATAATCAATACGATAGCGAACCTTGGCATTGGCAGGCAACGAGCCTGAATACGGCACACAAGCCCCACCCGAGAAAAAACAGTCAATACTTTTGCTCACCGCAAATGGTGAGGTTACTGTAACCCCGGCAGTACTGGTAATATCAGCACGCCCAAGACCCATATCGTAAACCACCACTGCATCGTTGGTATAAGGCACTGCTGAGCTGGTCACAGCTATTCCGACATTGGCGGTGAAAGTCACCGAAAAGGTTGCACCAACGGGCAAGGATTGAATACCGAAATTCCAGATTACTGCTTCCTGATTCGGTGCTTTGAGTGCTGTATTGTAGTTATTGGGAATCTTAGTCGCAAAAACCCCGGCAACATTGCCGACATGTGCCACTGAAAGTGTCAAAGCTGTATTACTGGTTATCGTTGCCACCCGATAGCGGATGTTGTTTATATAGATGTAATCATTCACCAGCAATTCAGTGAGAAACAGTGTTCCTGCGCCAGTTACATTTAACGATCCATTGGTTGCGCTGACCGTTCCCGTAAGATTGGTCGCAGCTATGCCCACCTTAGGAACAACCGCAGTCATACCTAAGGTTGAAGATGTTGCAGCATAACTGAATCGTGTCGTCGCACTGTAAATATCGCTACTTGTCGGCAACAGATCGTAAACGGCAATGTCTGTAGCGGGCATCGTACCGTTATTGCCAACAGTCAGCGTATAGGTAGCTGTTCCACCGGCAGCTACTACGGGCGTACTCGTGCTTTTAGTGATATAAAGATTCGGTGCCCCATTCACATTGGATACGGCATTGGAAACCACACCTGCGGGCAAACCCGTCGAAGCAAGCGTTGCCGTATTCACCACGATGTCACCAAGAATAGCCGTGGTGTAAACATCATACTCAATCGAACCACTGGCTCCGGCAGCAAGCGAGGTAAGGGTTGGGAATGCAAAAGTAGCGCGAGTGGACGGGCAGATTCCAGCCGCTGTCACAGGCGCAAAGCCCGGAGCAACAGTAATAGGTCCGCCCAGATTCACAAAATTGACTGCGGCATTTGCGCCTGTCTGACACGGCAACATATCTGAAAGCGTTACATTGGCTTGCGCAACAGTGCCTGAGTTCACATAAGTTGTTCGATACCGAACGGTAGAGCCTGCCGGAATATAGGTACCATCACTCGGAATCAACGTGGCTCCGGAGTAATAGGCAACAACCTTTTTCAGCACAAACAGACTTGAGTTATTATCAGCCACACTCGGCACATGGTACTGCCAGGTGTTGTCACCGACTGTGATCGCAGTTGAAGGGTCACCATTGGCCGTATCCGAACCAAACACTTCAGAACTGTTCACGACGCCATCAACTGGCACCGGCGCCGTAAGACGCAAGCGGACCTTCACATATTTAATTTCACCGACCTGTAATTTACCCAAAGCCCAGCGTACTGCATTGGTTCCGGAAGGCAGTGGGTTTGATGACGACACCACGCGACCGGCACTTGTCGAGAATCCGCAAACAGCACCAGGATCAGCAGAAGTACCGGCACCACCAAGAGCGATAGCCGGACCACGCGACTGATCGCCCATGCGCGAGCCTGGATAGTAGATACGCTGCCAGGGACCAAGCGTGCCCGTATTATCCAGCTGATATCCAGTTTGCGGCCCCGCTACCGGCGAACCGGTATTAAATGGTGTGTTTGATCTCGTTAGGCGAACAATCGGTGCCACCGACATCGGCGCAACCGCTGGTAACACACTGGTACCGAAAGCGCTGGTCTGATCCGCATCCCAAAGATTATGCGTTGTCGCGGCAGCCTGGCCGATAATTGGATTAAGCTGCCCAGCACGCTGCGGGTTAATATTGTAACCATTCAAGGTCTGAACCACCCGCGTAGGTGCTGCAGGGAAGGCGGCAGTACGCGGGTCAGTGGAATAGAAGATACCCGTATCGGCATTTACCTCACAGATAATGGCATTACAGTTGTTGGTAAACAAACCGGCCGCACACATACCCGTTGCATCATAGGCCGCAGTGGCAAATGGCACTGCAAATGTCGATTGCCCGCGTGCGCCCCAGCCATCGTAACTGGGCGCTGGCAATGAAGGCGCAACCTCATAAAAATTACCCAGACCGTCCTTGTTTACAATCCAAGTGCCTATCACTTCAGTTCCCGGAGGGATGTAGTCAGTGGCATAGCCCTGCACACCGATATTTGAGCCATTCGCTACCGGCGTAAACTGCACGATATAGCTGATTTCATCGCCCACCACCAGACCGGGCTGACCTGCAGCAGCACGGGCTATAATTAGCTCTACTGTCTCAGGCGCAAAATATTTCGTAGTTTGAACCTGTGCCACACTGTGCGCATTCAGTTCACCGGAAAACGCAAAAATGCCGACCACAAAAGCCAGCACGGGAGTTAAAAACTTTTTGCTGAAAAAAGTTTTTTGACGCTTCAATCGATGTGTTTTAGCCTCATCCGTGCCGAGCAAAGGGAACATTTATCTCCTCATGTTTAATTATCGGTTAAACATACACTTAAGTAACATATTGTTTTTTTTGATGTTTTTTAGACAATTGGCCAGAATGGCGCATACTAACAATCCATACATCTTTTCCATGGTTAATTAAATCACACCACTCAAAATATTTCGTGCGCTCAAACAAGCACGGGTGCATTTACAGTGAATAAGAGGCTATACTTCGCAGCCTGAACCATCACTCAGCGAGGAAGCGCGATGCAAGCGGAAGTTAACGTAAAAGAAAACCCCGACCTTCGCCAAACCCTGCAAATGGCTGAAGATCACCCACAGAAAACCAGCGAACACTTTGCTGAGCTTCACCCTTCTGAACTGGCTGAGCTTCTGCTTTCGTGCAAAGATGATGAGCGTGAAATTCTCATCCCGCTGATTCCTGACTCGCAGATGGGCGACACCTTGCTGGGATTGCCCGAAAGTATGCAGCAGTACATCCTGGCCGATCTGCAACTGGCCGAAATCGAAGACATTGTTGAACATCTGGATTCGGATGATGCTGCAGACATTCTGCAAGCCGCCAACAAGCATGTCGCCAATGCCATTATCCAGCGACTCGAACCGGAAGACCGTCGAGAACTTGAACCGCTGATGCAACATGCCGAAGAGTCCGCTGGCGGCTTGATGCAGGCAGAGCTTTTTAAGGTCAGGCATGGCTGGAAAGTTGAAAAAGTGCTGAAAGTTCTGAAAAGATTCGGAAAAACCATCGAAAACATCAACTATGTGTATGTGGTGGACAACGAAGACAGGCTGGTTGGTGTCGTTCCACTCTACCAGCTGCTCTTCGCAGAAAGTGATGACCCGGTTGAAGCCTATCTGGAGCCGGATTTTCCCAATGTGCATGCGGGCGAAGATCAGGAAAAAGTGGCCGCATTATTTAAAAGGTACGACCTGATTGCCATCCCTGTAGTCGATGAACAGCAGGTGCTGATTGGCCGCATTACCGCTGACGATATTTTTGACGTTATTCACGAAGAAGCCACTGAAGATATGTTTCGCCTTGCCTCACTCTCTGAAGATGACGATCTGGCCGAATCTGTTCGCATCACCGCCTGGCGTCGTGGCGTATGGCTGGCTGTAAATCTTGGCACGGCTATTCTTGCCTCATTCGTGATTGCCCAGTTTGAAGCAACCATCGAAAAGATCGTTGCCCTGGCAGTACTGATGCCGGTGGTAGCCAGCATGGGGGGCATTGCCGGAACGCAAACCCTGACCGTCATAGTACGCGGTATTGCGCTTGGCCGCATCACCATGAAAAACGCATGGCGAACTCTGGTCAAAGAAGTATCCGTGGGCGCCATGACAGGCATGACTTTTGCTGTAGTTATCGCAGTGATAGCGTCAAACTGGTTCCCTGAACTTGGCATCAAACTCGGACTGGTGATTGCTGCCGCCATGCTGATCAATCTGGTGGCTGCCGGCCTGGCTGGCGCACTGATTCCACTGACACTCCAACGCTTAAAAATCGATCCGGCACTGGCTTCCGGAACTATCCTGACCACAGTCACCGATGTGGTTGGATTTTTATCTTTCCTGGGCCTTTCAACCCTTTTTCTTTTGTAGAAAATTCATAAAAAAAGTAGCCATTCAAATTACCCATATTTTCTTCGCCACAAAGGAAAACAGGCACTGCATACACCTGTATTTGAGCATGTTTGACGCAGAAATCGACATAGGTGCCTCAAGGCGACAGCGCTTTCCACCGCCAGCACCTCCCCCTTGGCAAAGGGGGACCGAGGGGGATTTATCCGGCGTTACTTATTTTTTCCCGCGCGGCTTTCTGTCTTTCCTGACAGGCTTATCCGTATGGCCACGTTGAAATCTTCCGCGTCGCTTTTCCTGCTTTGGCGCATCGTATTGCGCATGACCGGAGATCCTCTCAGCCTGCATTTTTCTACCACAGACACGAAGTTGCTGAAGTGTTTTAAATACATGATCCGGCATCCCTTCCGGCAAATCGACTGAACTGGTTTCCTCGCCCACGGTTACGCGCTCGATAAACTCACTATCAATACCCAGCTCATTGGCAATCGCACCGACAATATTACCCGCTTTAACGCCGTGCACAGATCCGACATCCAAAAGAAAACGCTCCATATCACGTCCGGGCTTTGGCAAATTCACATCTGCGCCGCGCCCATCTTCACCCCTGCTACGTCTGACTGTCCGCTCTTCCTCTGGCCTTTCACGGCGGGCCGCACGTTGTCCACGTGAATCATTGACTTCATCACGATCAAAAACCTGCTCGGACTGAGACACATGCTGCACCAGCAAAGGCTGGTCACCCTGCACCATTCGAGCCAGAGCCGCTGCAACGGTCGATACTTCGATTTCATGCTCTTGCACATATTGCGCAACAATTTGTTCAAACAGGGTTAAATCATAACGTTCAATCACAGATGCGATCTGTTGCTTGAAATCGGCAATACGCTTGTCGTTGATGGAATCTGCCGTTGGCATTTTCCATAGTTCAATACGCTGTTTGGTTGCACGCTCAATAACACTCAACATACGTCTTTCTCGCGGTGTAATCAGCAGGATTGCATCACCTTTACGGCCCGCACGACCGGTTCTGCCGATTCGATGCACATACGATTCTGTATCATGCGGCACATCGTAGTTGATGACATGTGAAACCCTGTCTACATCCAGACCACGGGCAGCCACATCGGTTGCAACCAGAATATCCAGCTTGCCTTTTTTCAGGTTGTTGATGGTACTTTCACGCTGTTTTTGCGCAATATCGCCATTCAGCGCGGCTGCCGAATAACCCCGTGCTTCCAGCTTTTCAGCCAGTTCGGTCGTGGCTGTTTTGGTGCGCACAAAAATAATCATGGCATCGATATCTTCAGCCTCAAGCATGCGTGTTAAAGCTTCCAGCTTCTGGGCACCGGTGGCAATCCAGTAATGCTGACGAATGGTGTCAGCCGTTGTTGTCTTCACATCGATGGAGATATGCTCAGGCTTATTCAAATGTTTATCGGCAATTTTCCGGATCGGTGCCGGCATCGTGGCCGAGAACAGGGCAATCTGACGTGTCGGCGGTGTTTGCTCGAGAACCCAGGTCACATCATCGATAAATCCCATGCGTAACATTTCATCGGCTTCATCCAGCACCAGCGTTTTTAATCCGCCCAGCTTCAACGTGCCCCGACGCATATGATCCATCACGCGGCCGGGTGTACCGACAATCACATGTGCGCCACGCTGTAACTGTTTCAGTTGAACCGTGTATGGCTGTCCACCATAAATAGGCAGCACGTGAAACCCTTTCAGGTGATGTGCATACTTCTGAAATGCCTCCGCCACCTGAATGGCCAGCTCGCGTGTGGGTGCAAGCACCAGCACCTGCGGGTCGCGCTGCTTCAGATCAATTCGGGATAAAATTGGCAAAGCAAATGCCGCCGTTTTACCCGTGCCAGTCTGTGCCTGCCCGAGCACGTCACGCCCCTGCATCATAAATGGAATGGTCTTGGCCTGAATCGGCGAAGGTGTTTCATAACCGACCGCTTCAACGGCTTTAAGCACGGATGGGTCGAGTCCTAAGTCTGCAAATGTACACTCTGATGGAGTAAGGGATGTTTCTGATGTCATATAATTGATTAGCCTGTGTGAAAATATTCGCCCAAGACTGAATGAAGTCGCATGAACTTACCATGAAATACTCATCTATGTGTGATATGAAGAAACACAAACTCGACAAAAACCACCACAGATCATTTCAACCATTACCTTCTTGAAACGGGTTACCGCAAATCGGCCAGTGCTGAGATCACCTCTGAGCATACGAAACGTTCTATTTCAATTTAGCAAACCGATCATTAGAGTTCGCCAACAAATTGAGCTCGACAATTCAGCTTGCGGATTATTTCACGACTCATTTCAACAATGCACCCTTAGCTCAGCTGGATAGAGCATCGGCCTCCGAAGCCGAAGGCCAGTGGTTCGAATCCACTAGGGTGCACCATTTTCACATGCAAGGTGAGCAACATCTGCCGATATTTATTGGGCTGTTCATACTAAGCGTTAATTCACCCGCACCTTGTATTGTAAAATAAAGCTCGGATTGGCCGCTGGATTTGCCGTCGGATTGGCATTCATGGTACCATTCATCTGAACCTTAAAATTGGTGACATATGGATCGTACGTTAGTGCCATATTCAGCGGATAACCGTATGTCACGCCTCCATCATTCGAGTAAGTAATCGCACCCGTTGTAAGCGCAGATGGGTTCGCGCCATCGGTGAATTTTACTGGCGTACCATTTCCCCATGGATCTGTAGCCAGACTGGTATATGTACTCTTGTTATCATTCACTATGACATTTGTCGCAACGCCTGCACCACTATTTTGAGTCGTCACTGTATAGATGATGACACTACCCGGCTTAGCCGTGGCAACATTCGCCTGTTTCAAAACGGTAAGTGAAGCCATACTTGCGCTGACATCTACCGGGGCAGTTGCTCCGGTAGTCGCCACCGTCACGCCACGTATATCCATTAATGTTGCTGTATTGGTATGTGTTGCCACCGGCGCCCAGGCGGCTGCTTGCGCCGAAAAGGTGACTGTCAGCGTCGCGCCACCGGCAATTGAAGGCAAACTCCACTGCATCTGCGTAGTTGTACCAGCCGGATCGGCCGTTGCCGCACCATTAAATTTACTGGTACCCGTTGTGTAGCTGAAACCATTGGATAACTGATCAACAAGCGTTAAACCCGCCACTGCGCCGGTGGCAGAGTTGTTGGTAATATTCACGGTATAGGTGACATAACCACCGGGTGAAATAGTGGCTTTATTTACAGTTTTGGTAATTGTCAAATCATAGGTGACATCAAAGTCTTTGGATGCATTGACCTGAGTTGCAGCCCGCCCTGTTCGGCCAGCCATTGCCGATCCCTGATTCAGATACAATCCCGGCAAATAACTCGGCGAGGCATAGGCATCAAACTGCATGACCACCTCACTCGGGTAGGAGGTTGTCGTACCGGGAAGCGGTACGACATAGCTCCATGTCAGCCCCTGTGATGCGCCAGGCGCCAGTGCACTGACATAAGGAGATACTCCCGGCGTGGCATACGGGGTAATCACCGGATCAAGTGCGATAGTTGGTATACCGCCAAGCAATGGATTAGTCAGCACGGATGACCCAGGTACATAGGTCAGACCATATCCATACATATCGGCTGGCAGCGTATCACTGAACGATGTCACATCAATCTGACGGCCACGCAGCGTATTGGCGACGGCAAGTTCAAAAGTCACCGTATCGCCGGGATGAATCACCGGACGACCTGTGCCTACATACGGGATAGCATTAATGGCCTTTACACGCTTATCAAAGGTCAAATCACGGGCAACTGAAAAGGTGATTAAATTCGGAAAATCCACCACCGTTGCCGGGGTGCCATATTGGATTGCTGCGCCATTATAGTTTGGTGAGCCGGTTCTGCCCGCGCCGCCCGGCTGCGCGCCATTAAAGTGAATAACCAACGTAGAGTTTCCCGGTAGCCCATTGGTCAACGTCCATGTTGGTGTCGCGCTCAATAGTATCGGCGCGGTATAATCCACACCTGCGGTCAGAGCCACACCATCGAGCGTGATGGAGATCGGTGAATCATAAACAAAAGCGACCGCTGACGCGCTGAACATGCCAAGCCCGCCGACAAATGGAGAAACTGGCACACCACCACGAACAGGCATCACATCGGCAACACTGAATGCCGACACACCACCACCGGCATTGGTTACCGTCAGCGTGACATCCATTTTCGTGCCACGATCCAGTGTGGAAGAAGCCATGGTTTTGAATACGCTGATATTCGGCGCTTTCAGATAACCGAAATCATTCACATAGGCCAATCCGCCAGCCACAGCCAGCGGAACCATGGGCTGATTGACTGTGGTTAAGGTATAACCCAGCAGCTCACCGAAGGTATCGGTCACATCAATGCGGTATGTGCCCGGTGCTACGGCATCAAACTGATAACTTCCCAATGCTGGCACAATGGCCGGTGATACCGGTGAATATGCTGTCGTTGTTGTACGGATGACGCTACCAGTTGCGGTATCAATAAGGTTCATGGTCACATTGGCATGTCCCGGTTCACCTGGCGAGAAAACACCCGGGGTACTGTAATCATCGAACACCGTACCACTGAATGTTGCACCCGGTGCCCAGCCAAAATCCTTACTGGTAAGACTACCCGCAACCACGGTAATGGTGTATGGATCCACAGGGCTGGCAGCAGGTGTATTGTACTGTCCGTTCAGCGGGTAGAGCGCCGCACCGGAATTGACCACATCAATTTTATAATTCCCGGCGGCCAGATTATTGAAGCTAAATAGTCCTGCTGCTGTCGTTGTGGAACTTGCCACAACCGTACCACTTATCGTGGTCAGGTTTACCTGAGCACCCGGGATACCCGCATCGACACCATTGAGTATCCCATCCAGATTAGCATCACCAAATACCGTGCCATTGACCGTGGCCGCAGCCCCGGCAAGTGCATAACCAAAGTTCAGCCCTGTCAGTTTTTGACTATCCAGAATAGTAACAGGCATCAACGGCACAACAGGGTTGGTAAATCCGGCAAGAATGCCAGCAACATCCGTCACCACCACCTGATAACTGCCTGCACCCGGTGCCACCAGATCAAACAATCCATTTGCCCCGGTGGTATAAGTATCAATGGCCGCTCCACCACCGGATGGTTGTAGTGCAACGGTAATTCCATTCAATGGCATATCCAGAGTCGCGCTGTTGTAGACACCATCAACAGTCAATTCATGGAATATTGTGCCTTGCAAATGCGCATTCGCCGAAACATTTACCGTCGCGCCAATAAATGTCTGTGTTATACCTCGACCCCGCAACTGGTCGGCAAGTGTTGCCACCCGGTTATCATGCAGACCGGCAACCGGTGTATTAGGGGTCAGAATGTCCTCGGCATAAGCATCAAATTGCAATGTTGCCGTATCGCCCGTACTCGGTCCGGTCACCATGGAGTCGCCGACAATAGGCAACCTATTACGATTCGGTATAACGCTACCATTAAAGGTGTACGTTAAAATCTCTGATGTAAGCGCAGTAGCTGGCGTTACCAGCGGATCTAAAACAGGTGTCAGCAATGGCTGAGTATTTCCCGGCGAGACCGTCTTACTGGTACCTAAAACATATTTAAATCCCAATGGCAGTGTATCTGTCAATGTCGCAACCGAGATCTCCTCCCGATTGACTCGCCCTCGACCAATCTGATTGGCGATCATCACCTGATAGGTCACAATATCACCAACATCAATGGTTGGTGTTCCACCGCCCCAGACAACCCCGTTCACAGCGATCACAGTCTTATCCATGGTATAGGTTCGGGTCACACTGACCACATTAATATCCGGATACCACAATGTCGGTTGCGCTGTTGCACCGGCATAGTAATCCACCTGCAGCGAATTGAAGTAACTTGCTTCTGTGTTGGGTGTATCAGCAGTGAAATCTATCTGCAATACGTCACCTGTATTGAGCGTAAAGCCACCGGGCGCTGCCAGTGACCATGTTATGGTGCCTACACCGGCCAGTTCCGTATACGGCGCCAGAGGCAGTGTTGCAACCAGAATTCCATTTTTATAAATGGAAGTTGCCTGCGGTACATTCGCAGCCGGATAAACAAATGCTGCCGGGGATGCCGTCGGCAGCGTCAACCCCAGCCAGCCGACATGCGTTAAGTTCGGCAACCAGTCTGTCACCTGCACATAGGTCGCAGTACCACCACTGTTGCTGATCTGGATGGAATAGTTCACAGAGGAGGTACGGGCGGCAAATGGCGATGGTGTAGTTTTGGTCACGCTCAGATTTGGTGGTAAGGTAAAGCCAAAGTTCTGCCCGATTACAGCTGTTCCTGACGCAAGTGTGATCGCTCTTCGTGGTTGTGTTGCAGGCAACACGACCGCCGGCGACACAGCCGAATAGGTCGCAGGCGTGACCACTTCCACATAATAATCGGCTCCAATCAGTCCGGTAAAACTGAAGCTTCCATCCATCGCGCTAGTCGTAGTTCCATGCAACGTTACGCCATCGGCATCGTACAAATTCACTGTCGCAGCGGTCAAAGCCGTATCTGCAGGCAATGGCGTCAGATCGAAGAGTAGCGTACCATTTTTATCTTCATACACCGTGCCGGAAATAGATCCCTGCACCAGATAACCGATATCCGTCATGGAATATGTTGTGCCAGCTGTTACCACAACCACGGTCTGCGGATCATTAGCCGTAGTTAACGCAGCACCGCTGATGGGTGCCAGAGTCTGATCAACATCCACGGTGTAATTGATACTGGCTGCTGTTCCCAGAAGCACATTGAATTCATAGCTCCCCGAGACAGTGCTCGTATAAGTATCAACCACTGTTGCACCATTTTTCAGATTCACAGTCACGCCTGAAAGAAGGCTATCTCCTGCATCGAAAGTCATGTTGTTGTTCACATCAGCAAAAACAATGCCGCTGATCTTCGAATACTGCTGATATCCCAGATTGTTTCCTGAATTTTGTGATCCGACACTTGCAGTGACACTCAACGGTTGAACTGTTGTTGCGGCAAACCCAGCCGGGCTGCGTCCATAAATCTTATATGTACCATTGGGTATACTTTCAAACAAATAGAGACCCGAAGCATTCGTGGTATACGAATCAATAAACACATCAGCGTTGGTGTAGCGATCCACAATGACACCAGCTATACCGACCTCAGCTGTCAACGTGCCATCACCGTTGGCGTCACTGAATATTGTGCCGCTGATACTACCATAAGGGCCATAACCGATGTTATTGGCTGCCGCATTATTGATTACGCCATTAACCGCAGTCACTGCGATCGGGTGAACTGTTGTAACATCGAAGCCTGTGGGGGGACTCGTGACCAGAACAGTGTAAGAGCCTGCCGCAAAGCCGGTAAACTCATAAAAGCCTGCCGCTGTCGATGTATAGGTATCGATAACAACCCCTGCTGAATTCTTCAGTGAGACAAGCACGCCTGCCAATCCAGAATCAGCTGCATCGAACGTTCCCGTTGCATAGGTATCGATAAACACGCTGCCCTGAATCGTTGCCGGATTAGGCGGCAGAACATAACCAAAGTCACGCGCCAGATCCTGAGGTGCCAGTGATGAAACCGTTGAGCTTTGAGTGTTCCCCCCTGTCACTGAAGGATACCCATTCAGAAGGTTCAATGTGTCGGTAACGACAACAAGATATGTATTCGGAAGCGCTGGTGTAAACACATAATAGCCCGTCGCATCGGTGGTAGTTGTCTGAATCGCCGCCCCACCACCACTTGGTTGCAACTCCACAGTAATTCCACTGACCGGGGTATCGACGCCTGTATCGTAAAGTGTATTGCCATTGGTATCGATAAACACCCGATCGCCAATGGTATAGGAATTAATAGTGACCGGTGCCGTATTGCCTGTGTTGGGAAACACTACAGCCCCGAGATTACCCGAAGCCGTCACAGAGTTCATATAAGTGCCTGCTGCAGCGGTTGGTGAAATTTGCGCCTGGAACACCACCGTGGCACTTGAGGCCGCAGCCAGTGTCGGAATCGTCCAGCTCAGCGCCCCCAGCGGGTCAGCAGCAAGCACACCATTGATCAGACTGGTGCCCGGAATATATGAGAATCCAAGCGGCAAAAAGTCATTCACAATCACATTTGTAATCGCCAGCGCACCAAAATTAGACGCTGTAATCGTATACGTGATGCTATCACCCGGCACTGCTGTTGAGGTGGAAGCCACTTTAGAAAGCCCAACATCATGCAGTGTCACAGTCGCTGTAACGGGGCCTTTAGCTCCGGCATTAACAGAAGTAGCTGAAGCGGTGTTGGTCTGAATGCCGGCAACTGCAATACTTGCGATGGCCACATCGTACTCAATCAGCAGTTGTCCGTTACTACCACCGCTTGCCGCTGGCACAGTAAAGCCTCCGGCAGGTAGCGTATCAAACGTAATAATCTGGGCCAGTTGCACCGCAGAGTAACTGGCAAGCGGTAGCCCCACACCATTCACCAGCGCTGAAACAGACCCAGGAACCAGCGTGAAATTGGCTGGAAGTGTATCGGAAACAACAATTCCGCTCGCATCTGCATTGCCGGTATTGGTCAGTGTCAGCCTGTAGTGTGCAGCCGAAAAATTACCATAAATATCCCGGCCAATATTCGGCGTTGTCGTGTTTTTTGATATCGACAATTGAGGGGCCACAACAGCAACGGGCGCACCTATGTAGCTAGCACTCTGCACACCGGCCACAAGCGCCGCTACCCGGTTATTGTATGTATCCGGGTTAACCGACGGTGCAATAGTTGCTGTAAATTGAAGTGTTGTATTGCCGATCGCTGCATTCAATGCAGTCCAGATGGGAACCTGCGGGGTTCCGACCGGGTTTGTGGCTACTGCAACCCCGTTGATCAGCGTCGACCCGAGCAAATAGGTAAAACCATTGGGCAGGGTATCTTGCACATTAACAACTACCGGAGCTGCCGAAGTGTTACTAACGGTAATCAAGTATTTGGTAATGGTGCCCAGCACCGGATCATTCACCACCGTGGCATAGGGGTTTACAACCACCTTACTAATCCCTACCGAAGAGACAGTGACATCATCCGTCGTGTTCTGAAGCAAAGCACCATCAAACGGCAAAGTAAGTACAACAGGGGTGGCGTTAACGGTATAACTCATACTGCCGATAGTGTTATGATACGTTCCGGCGATGACAGCTGCGCCAATATTTGCATAAAAATCGACAACCAATTCTGTCGGCACGCCACCAGTGGCTCCGGGAACCGCTTGCAACAAAGTCCAGACCGGTGCCACCGCCCCCGGCAATGGTGCGGTATAATCAACGCCCGCCACCAACGGTACACCGCCGAGAGAAACCTGAGCATCAGATGCAAAGGTAAAACCGGCAGGTAAAGTATCTGTCACACTCAATGCAGTGAGTGTCGCAGTTGCTGCGGCAGGTGCGGTATTTGAAACAGACATCCTGTACTTGGCCTGCCCACCGGAAGATGCATTAACAGTCAATGCCTGTTTTGCCACCTGAACCGGATCAATAATCACCGGAGCTGTCGGGCCGACACCCACACTTAACACATTCGCTGTTGCCACTGCAATATCAGAACTTACCGTAAAGCTATTAAAATAACTGTTACCGGGTGTCGCCAGAGCAACACTTGCTGTAAATGTTATGACAGCCGTCCCAGCAGCCGGAATCGGATTGGCCAGCCCCAAAGGAATCGCCAGTGTTCCGGAGCCTCCCGGCACAAGCGGAGCTGTCCAGGTAGCCACAAGCGGAACTGCCGTAGCGCCATTGATGGAGACCGAAGCTGTATCTCCAACACCGAATGAGAATCCTGGTGCAAGCGTATCTGTAATAAGTACACCATTGGCAGCATTGATCACATCCGGATTTGTCAGCGTAATCGTATAAGTAACCGCATTGGCTGCCGCAGCACCATTTAGATGTAGCGATCCCGGCGCAACGGTCTTGCTTGCATTCAACGTCACCTGAGGCGTAGTCGTAACACTGACATCTTCAGCACTGTTGGCAGGCAAACCGCCATCCCAGACATTTGATACACTTCGGGCAACAGCACCAGGTGCGGCTGAAAGAAAGCTTAGTGTCTGGATAGAATTATCTATCTTGCCGGCTGCTACCGGCGCAGGTGCCGTCACATTAAACGCAAGCCATAAACTCTGCCCGGCCGGAATCACAGCTCCGAGTGGTGCAAAAGTTATGGTATTCACCCCGGCAGTCGGGACAATCGGCAGCCATGCCGGGCTTCCTGCTGCCGGCTGGCTGGCAGAAATAGCGTAAAAGGCTGTGTTTGCTACCCCGAACGTTGCGCCACTGGGTGTGGCAAGCGGAACAAGCAAATTGGTTCCAAGGCTTCCCAGGTAATCCGTAACAGAAACCCCACTCCAGCTATACTGATCACGATTCTCTATCTGCACATAATAATCAACCATGCCACTTATGATGACATTCGGGGTCGTCGTCCACTTCGTGGCTGGCCTGTATATCTCAACCGGAGCACCGATAAATCCCGGCACTAAGCCGGTGCCCGCTGCTGTCACCTGATTATCATAAACACCCGGCTTTGTTACCGTTGTCACGCCAAGCGGCGGCGTCGCAGCCATTTCCGCTCTGGCAGGAAAACGAATCGTTAGCGTTGAATCCTGCAAACCCTGCCTCGGGTCTATGATAAAAGTTCCCCATGACGGCGTTCTGGTGAGCAAGGCGGGAAATGTCAGATAAGTTGTTGCGGTGTTTGCCACGCCACGCACAATCGCTTGTTTCACTCCGGCCACGGTTTTCTCTACAACCTCAACACCCAGCAACGGATCATAAACAAAACCTGCGGGTAACTGATCGGAAATATCCAGTGTTGCAAAACCACTGCCCGAGTTAGTTGCAGTAATCGTATAATAGACAACCTCGCTGGGAAATGGGGCGACAGTGTAACCATCACCCATCCAGACCAATGAATTTCTATCCACGCTTTTTGTTAGGCTCACGCCCGGAGTTGTCACTGTAACAGGTGCTGCATTGCTAAGCGGTGGAATGGTTACATTTCCTCCCGTTGCTGACACGTTATTGTAATAAAGGCCGGGCGCTACGGTTGCAGCGATATTAGCCGAAAAGGTAATCGTCAGATTCGAGCCTGAGTTGATTGTAAATCCACCCGCAGGCACCGTATCAAATGTTAATCCCTGTACCGTTGTAGTGACTGAATACGCAGCAGGTGTCAGACTCACACCATTGAGCACAACGGTTGGAGCAGTCGCTGCATCATACGAAAAGCCTGTCGGCAGCACATCGGTCACAACAACACCGGTAGCTGCAGTTGCACCGTTGTTTGAAACTGTAATTGTGTAACTGGCCTTCGAAGGATCGTTGCCAACCACAACCGTAGACGGATTTGCCGTTTTGGACAGCAGCACCGTTCCAACGGTGACCGGCGCAGCAGCTTGTGTGGATAAAGGTATCTGACCCCAGTCTCTACCTCGACGTGGTGCTCCACCACCTGCATTGTTGTACGGCACAGTCGTCATCACGCTGTTGGTATAAGTGCCCGGCGCCAGACCTGCATTGACCTGTGCATCAAAATATATATCAAGAATACTTCCGGCTGAAAACTGATTCGGCCCCCGGCCAATGACAGCTTCATGCGGAATCAGCCACTCCACCTGATTACCCAAAGCTGTAACTGTTGCACCCAAAACAAGCGCACCATCAAGGGTCAAAACAGCATTCCCCGCATATGTAAAACCAGTCGGTAAGGTGTCAGTAATCGTTGTTGGAACAGGCGTGATATTGTCAATTGCGCTAACCGGGTAAGAAATAATCCCTGTTGCCGGATCGGTCCATGTTCCGGCCATGCCTGAACCCGTATTGGTCATTTGAATATGATACCTGACAATTCCGCCCGGAAGAACTACAGAGGGTGAAACTGTTTTACTCTGCACCAACGCAGGAAAATCACCGATATCAAAACTGGCATTGGCAACAACACCCGGCGCTGGCATTTGCAGTGAGGTCACAACCACCTCATCAGAAGCTGCTGTCACTTGCGGATCTGGTGGCAACAAAGCAGTCACCGAATATGAAAATGTTATGGCCTGGCCTGAGGTCAGACTTGGCACAGTCCAGGTAATATTCTCAGCACCAGCCAGATTACCTGTTGGACCCGCTGTATAAATCCCACCGCCTGAAGCATCCAGATTGTATGTCACCATCGGTGCAGCCAGAGCCGTTCTGCCAACCCGGTGACTGGTATTAAGATAATCCGTAATCGTCAGCCCTGTCTGTGTAGCAGCCCCCGTATTGATCACAGTGATCTGAAAACTCACTGCATCGCCCGGTGCTGCAATGTTCTTACTAGGATTTTTCAATACAGTCAGATCTGTGTTATTACCAATAGAAACCAGTGTGTTATTGTATTTCCAGGCATTGTCTTTACCACCCTCATGGTAATAAACATCACCACCCCACACTTCTGATTCATTAATAATCCCGCCGCCTGCAGGAAGCGTCACAACATTCGCCGTCACGCTGACATACATCACATTTGGCACACTATTCAGGCCATTAGCCCAGCGAATCGTCACCTGATTACTCAAAGGGTCCGCTTTATTCCAGGCTGGAAGTGGGTTTGTAGCAAGATCGCGACCATACAGCGGATCACCGGGCAACAACTCGCGACTCGCCTGCAAATCTCCCATCAGTCCATAATCGCCAATCCGCGAACCCGGAGTAGCAATTCTGTTCCATGGCCCCAGCCCTGCGGGCAGTTGAGCCTGATTTTGATAAAATGTCTCAGGCCCGGACACAGGCGAACAAGTTCCCCATACATATGTTAAACCGCCACCCGGACATGCAGCCATCTCATTGGTATCCCACTGATTACGGGAAGAACCCACTGGGGCCACTAGAAGCATCGCCGTCAACGGGTTTGTCGAATACCAGATACCAACATCGCCATACCACTGCGCCAAAGTCCCGATATTGCCTGTGTTGATTGGAGTTGCAGGCAACAGCGGCGTAAGGGAGACTCCGAAACGCCTACCCGATAAAGCCGGATCATTCGCCATGTCACCTGCAAAATTCGGATACACACTCCGATAATCGATAATATTGCCATTGATATCTTTGACTGGTTCTACGAATGAAGCACCGACAACCTGAAGGCCTTCCGGGATATAGTCGGTGATATATCCATTGGCGCCAGTGTTGCCGCCATTATTCACTGGCTTGTACTTAATGATGTAGGTGATTGAGTCTCCGGGCTGGATGCCATAGCCACGCTTTTTCACCATTTCAACTGTCGATGGAGCAAGGTATTTCATGGTCTCAACCATCGCCACATTATCTGCCAACAGCTCCCCTGATAACGTAACAACACCAACCATAAGTGTGAGCACAGACAACAAAAACCTTTGCATAACAAAAGTTTTCTGACGCTTCAATTGATGTATTTTCACCTTACTTTTTCCACACCAGAAAAGCCTCCCCTCACTTTTTTCAGAACCAGCTTTATTCATATATCCAAATAGCATCATTAACCTATTGTTTTGTTTCACATTTTTAACCTGACCTCAAACGATAACGCACCCTGCCTGTTAAAGAAACATATTATTGGTTAAATAAGTTACACCCACATGACACGAGTAACACTGGCAGTTCAAATTGTATATCTCCCCTATCTACGAAAGACCAAAAACAAGAACCTGGAATATGAAGTAAGCATATGAAAAAAAAGAATTTATCTGACAATTCTCCACGCTACCTCAAAGCAATATTCAGCTATTGATCACAACATAAAATGAGAACTGTACCCCTGCTAAATATTACGTAATCATCCATGTTGATGAAAATCTAAATTTATTTTAGAAAAACGTTTATTATCAGACATATACACGGGTAATATTATTTTATGGTTTGGCTGACAGCTTACTCTGTTTTCTTTACCATCATCCGCACCTCGCACCTTACCCATCAAGTGTAAGAATCCCGTGTATTGTACGACTACGCATCATTCACATCAGGAAGGCACAGGAGTTCACATGTACGATGCACTATTCATACTTAAGCCATCAACGCTTACATGCTTGCAAAGCCATATGTCGGGGAAGCACGGAGCATGAAAAAGCTTTCTCTGATTCTGTTGTTCCTTTTGCTGATTGCCGCATTTTTTCACTTTGATCTGAATCATTTACTGACACTTGCCGGCCTGAAGTCCGGACTCGCGCAATTTGAGACTTGGCGGTCTGATTCCCCGCTGCTCATCAGCGGTGCTTTCTTTATCTTTTATGTGCTGGTCACCGCGCTTTCACTACCCGGCGCTACGGTGATGACGCTGGCCGCAGGCATGTTATTCGGACTGTTGTGGGGGACGCTGATTGTCTCATTCGCTTCCAGTATCGGCGCCTTGCTGGCCTTTCTCGTTTCCCGCTATTTATTTCGTGACGTTGTACAAAGCCGCTTCGGCAATCGCTTGAAAACGCTGAATGACGGCATCGCGCAAGACGGCGCTTTCTACCTCTTCGCCCTTCGACTGGTGCCGGCATTTCCCTTTTTCCTGATCAATCTGCTGATGGGGCTGACCTCGATTCGCGCCACCACCTTCTATTGGGTCAGTCAGCTTGGCATGTTGGCGGGCACGATAGTTTTTGTGAATGCCGGCACCCAGTTAGCCCGGTTGGAAAGCCTGTCCGGCATTCTGTCGCCGCTCGTATTGGGCTCTTTCGCCGCCTTGGGTCTGTTCCCACTGCTGGCCAGAAAAGCCATCAGCATGCTTCAGCAGCGGCGTGTCTATGCACGCTGGCAGAAGCCGGACAGCTTTGATCGCAACCTGATTGTGATCGGCGCTGGCGCAGGTGGTCTGGTTTCGGCTTATATCGCAGCAGCAGTCAAGGCGAAGGTGACGCTGATCGAAGCTGGAAAAATGGGCGGCGATTGCCTCAATTATGGTTGCGTGCCGAGCAAAGCACTAATCCGCAGTGCCAAACTGGCACATCAGATCCGCCACGCCGGCCACTACGGACTGACGGATTCGCAACCCCGTTTCTCATTCAAACAGGTGATGGCTCGGGTGCATACAGTGATCAGCAAGGTTGCCCCGCATGACAGCATAGAACGCTATACCAGTCTGGGTGTCGAAGTATTGCAGGGTTACGCCCGCATGATTGATCCGTGGACGGTTGAAATCACCAAGCCAGATGGCGAAGTGCAACGCCTGACCACACGCAGCATGGTTATTGCCACCGGCGCACGCCCGTTCGTGCCACCGCTGCCGGGCATTGAAGAAACGGGATATCTCACCAGCGATACGTTGTGGGCAGAATTCGCCAAACTGGATGAAGCGCCCAAACAACTGGTGGTGCTCGGCGGCGGTCCGATTGGTTGTGAACTGGCCCAGAGCATGGCCCGGCTTGGCTCGCAAGTTACACAAATCGAGATGGCTCCGCGCCTCATGATACGCGAAGACGAAGAAGTATCCGCCTTAGCAGCCCAGTCGCTGGCCCGCGATGGCGTACGTGTGTTAACCGGCCATAAAGCGCTGCGCTGTGAGATACAAGGACAGAGCAAGTTTATTGTTATTGAGCACAACGGTGAGGAACTGAGCATTGCCTTTGATGCGCTGCTCTGCGCCGTTGGCCGGGTTGCACGACTGCAAGGGTACGGCCTGGAGGAGCTCGGCATTGAAACCGGTCGCACCATCAATACCAACGAATATCTGGAAACGCTGTATCCCAACATCTACGCCGCTGGTGATGTGGCAGGACCGTACCAGTTCACACACACCGCAGCGCATCAAGCCTGGTATGCTGCGGTAAATGCACTGTTCGGGCACCTGAAACGTTTCAAGGTTGATTATCGGGTGATTCCGTGGACCACCTTTATCGATCCGGAAGTGGCGCGTGTCGGCCTCAACGAGCAGGAAGCCAGAGAACAGGGTATTGCTTATGAACTCAGCCGCTACGACCTCGAAGATCTCGACCGGGCCATTGCCGATGGTGCTGCACACGGCTTTGTCAAAATACTGACGGAACCCGGCAAAGATCGCATTCTTGGCGTTACCATCGTCGGTGAGCATGGCGGCGATTTACTGGCTGAGTTTGTACTGGCGATGAAACACAACCTTGGACTGAATAAAATCCTCGGCACCATCCACACCTACCCGACCTGGGCCGAAGCCAACAAATATGCCGCAGGCGAGTGGAAGCGGGCGCATGCACCGGAGAAGCTGTTACAACTGGTCGAACGCTACCATGCATGGCGTCGGGGTTAAGCCGATGCTGCGATCTTTATTGTTGCTACTATTCACTGGATTATTTATGCCATTCGCCATAGCCAGCACGTCTGGCGGAACTTTTGATCACAGTGAGTGGGATCAGTTACTGCATCAGCACGTGGTACCGTTGCATGAAGGCCGGGCCAGCGTAGTCGATTATGCGGGCCTGGTGCGGGACCATACAACGCTTAAATCTTATCTGACCCGCCTGTCACGCATCGAAAAAACGTCTTTCGATCAATGGCCGCGTGATACGCAACTGGCCTTTCTGATCAATGCTTATAACGCCTGGACGGTTGAACTGGTGCTTAGCGGCTACCCGGACATCGAATCAATCAAGGATATGGGCAGTCTCTTTACATCCCCGTGGCGCAAATCATTTATCCCGCTGTTCGGCAAATCGCTGTCGCTTGATGACATTGAGCATGGTCTGCTTCGCGGCTCGGGTCGTTACAACGATCCACGTGTTCATTTCGCTGTAAATTGCGCCAGCCTCGGTTGCCCTGCCTTGCGCGCCGAAGCTTATCGGGCTGAAACGCTGGAGGTGCAACTGGCCGAGCAAACGCAATTATTTCTTTCTGACCGTCGACGCAACCGTTTTGAAAACAATACACTCCGGGTTTCAGCCATTTTTAAATGGTATCGGGAAGATTTTGAGCAAGGCTGGAAAGGTATTGCATCTCTGCCCGCATTTTTCATTGCCCATGCTGCTGCGCTGGGGCTGTCTTCGGAAGACATCCACGCCCTGCAAACCGGCCAAATCAGCATCGAATATCTTGATTATGACTGGCACCTTAATGCCAAACGAAGCTGAGCCATGCAGCTGTCAATCATTGTTCCGATGCTCAATGAGTCAGCTGAATTGCCGGGACTGCTGGCTCATTTATCACAGTGGCGTGAACAGGGATGTGAAGTGCTGCTGGTCGATGGTGGCAGCCAAGACGCTTCGCGTGCGCTGGCAGAGCAGGCCGGATTTATTGTGCTGCAAGCGCCACGTGGTCGAGCTTGCCAGATGAATGCGGGCAGCGCTGCGGCAAACGGAAACACATTACTGTTTTTGCACGCAGATAGCCGATTACCAGCAGATGCTGTTTCGCTTATCGCTATTGCCGTGGATATCGAAAACGCCGACTGGGGTCGCTTTGATGTACGCATTGATGCACCTGAAGCCACACTGAAACTGGTATCGTTTATGATCAATCTGAGATCGCGGCTTAGCGGCATTGCAACGGGTGATCAGGCGATATTTGTGCGCCGGAATACCTTTGTCGCCATGGGCGGTTTCCCGGAGCAGCCACTGATGGAAGACATCGAACTTTGCATCCGCCTAAAAAAACTATCCCGGCCTGCATGTCTATCGGCAAAAGTGAGCACCTCTGCCCGTCGGTGGCATGAGCATGGCATATGGCCAACGATTGTGCTGATGTGGCGACTGCGCTGGCGCTACTGGCGCGGCGAGTCACCAGAGCAACTGCTTCAGGCTTACCGGTGAAACCTGTACGTACTGTTATCATGGCCAAAGCACCATTGGCCGGTTTAGCTAAAACGCGTCTGATTCCGGCACTTGGCGCAGACGGGGCGGCAAAGCTCGCCGAAGCGATGTTGCTCAAAACCCTGCGCGTAGCGCTGGCTGCCGGAGTCGGACCCGTGGAGCTATGTACAAGTCCGGCTGTTGATACGGCCAGTTGGAAACATGTAGCTCTGCCGGAAGGCATCATCTGTTCCGGGCAGAGCCAAGGTGATCTGGGGGCACGCATGGCGCACCTGGCCTTACGCACGATCACAGCTGGTGAACGGCTGATTCTGATCGGCACTGATTGCATCGAACTTTCAGACATACATTTGCAGCAAACGGCCGAGGCATTACGTCAATACGATGTCGTGATGCATCCGGTGGCCGATGGCGGCTATGCCTTGCTGGGCCTGAATCTGTTTGACGGCTCACTGTTTTCCGATGTCCCCTGGAGCACCCATACAGTTGCAAGACTGACCCGGCAACGCATCGAGAATCTGGGCTGGCGTTTATTTGAAGGCGAACTGCTTCACGATGTGGATACCCCTGAAGATCTATCAAACTGGGCTCAGCATTGCATTCAATATCCACCCGCGCCCGACACGAGATATGGCCAGATATTACAAGAGATATGCGAAAAAATAGCCGTGGTAAATGAAGTCATCGCGCAATCCACTGTCACCTGCCCCGCATGCGGCTACCGAAAAAAAGAGACCATGCCCATCGATGCGTGCCAGTGGTTTTATGCATGTGAATCATGTCATGTGCTGCTCAAGCCCAAGGCCGGTGACTGTTGCGTATTCTGCTCTTACGGCGACGTTGCATGTCCACCGATTCAGCAGAACCACAGGTGCTGTAAATGATGAGCATATAAACCGAAGCTGAAGTCCTATTTATCAGCACTGGCCTAAGAAGCGGTAAAGTTCTATGCTGTACTTCAGTGCCAGCTTGAATCAAGCGATACAACCCGGCAGCTTATTTCAAGGATAAACAGACATGAAGCATGTACTTCTTCAGTTTCCAGGGCGGCGACCATATCTATTTTTAAGTATTGTAGTGCTTGTGTGGTTCGGTTTGTATCAGCTGCTGCTCCCCTTATCTGAAATCCTGGTTGCAACACTGCCCATTGACCGCGCCAGCCATCTGGCAGGGGCTTTGCAGTTTTTCATTTATGATACACCCAAAGTGCTACTGCTGCTGACAGGCATTGTTTTTATCATGGGGATGATCCACACCTATATTTCACCGGAGAGAACACGCGCCCTGCTTGCCGGTCGCAGATTAGGCATGGGTAATACTTTGGCTGCAATTTTAGGCGTTTTCACCCCCTTCTGCTCCTGCTCGGCAGTGCCGCTGTTTATCGGGTTTCTGCAGGCAGGTGTGCCTCTGGGGGTCACCTTCTCATTCCTGATTGCCGCCCCCATGGTTAATGAAGTGGCTCTGGCACTGCTGTTTGCCATGTTTGGCTGGAAAATAGCCGGCTTATATCTCTTATTGGGGCTTAGCGTAGCCATTATTGCCGGGCTTGTTATTGGCAGGATGGGAATGGAACGCTATCTGGAAGAGTGGGTTCGTGCTTTGCAGAATACCCAGACAGCTGCGGCTCCTGATCAGGCGGGGCTCGCCTGGGGAGATCGCTTTGACAGTGGTTTTTCTCATGTGCGTGAAATTGTGGGCAATGTCTGGCTCTATATCATGATTGGTATTGCTTTGGGGGCGCTGATTCACGGTTATGTCCCCGAAGATTTTATGGTTTCGATTATGGGTAAAGATGCACCCTGGTGGTCGGTTCCGGCAGCGGTGCTGTTAGGTGTACCGATGTACACCAATGCCGCCGGTGTGATTCCAATTGTGGAGGCCTTGATTGGTAAAGGCGCCGAACTTGGCACTGTTCTGGCATTTATGATGAGTGTGATTGCCTTATCGGCACCTGAGATGATTATCTTACGCAAAGTATTAAAACCAGCGCTGATAGTCACCTTTGCCGCAGTGGTGGCGCTGGGCATTGTGATGGTGGGTTATGTGTTTAATTTCATGATGCCATAATGCCATACAATCACTGGTAAGGATAAGTGATAGAAAAGATTTTGAATGAAGGGGATTGCCAATGAAAAATATTAAAGTGCTCGGCTCTGGCTGCGCCAGCTGCAAAAAAACCATGCTTCTCTTAGAGGAGGTTGCGCAAAGCAAAGGTGTTGATGTTGAGATTGAAAAAATCGAAGAACTCCAGAAAATCGTCGCTTTTGCTGTGATGAGTACCCCTGCTGTAGTGATTGATGGAAAAGTTGTTCATGCAGGCAGTATTCCGTCGCGCGATCAGATTGAGGCGTGGCTTTAATCGGTCGCAGGGGATGGAGCTGATCATCTCACATGGTTGATTGTCAAGGCTGTTACAACGAACATCCCGAACGCTTGGGCGTGATCTGAGTGCAGCAACAAAAGGAGATAGAGCATGCAGCAGAAAGCGGACAAGAAAGACCTCTCATGGATCGGCTCAGCCACCAGCCTGCTTGCCGTGGCGGCATGCTATGGCACGCTGGCAGCGGTATCCCTGCTCTCTCTGATCGGCATCAATCTGGAGATTGAAGAAGCTGCAATGGTGAAACTGGTCAGCGGCCTGCTTGTTGTCGCTCTGGCCGGTATGGCCTACGCCTTCAGCAAACACCGCAACCCCGGCCCGCTTCTGCTGAGTGCCGCCGCCGCAGCCTTGCTGCTTTGGGTATTCTTCGCTGCCTATTCCAGGACCCTCGAAATGCTCGGTTTCGCCCTGCTGATTTTCGCCTCGATATGGGACTTCAACGCCAAAAAGCGCGCCTGTTCATCCACCTGCAATCAGAGTTAACCCGCAAGATCATCAGGCTGCTCCAAAAAGGGAAGCGTCCCACTGCTGCCCATCTCTTGCGTAGCATGGAATGGCTAATGGCATTGCTTCATGGCACACTCAACACTGACCCGAACTATAAATCGTTAAATGAGGGCAGCAAAATGCAAGCAATCAAGTCCGTAATGCTCCGACTTTACTATAGAGTAACTATTCAGCATCCATCATAAAAGCGGGATTATCACCTTCAAACAAAAGACGCAGAGCCTCACTGGAAGAGAGTCCCTGTTTGCGGCAGGTGGATAGATAGCTTCTGCATCGACAAAATGCTGTAGCACCATCGATTGAACGAAAGCATCCCGATATTTTCTGCTGTACCTTGGTCATACGCAGATCATTTTCACCCTGATTGTTGGTGAAAGGAA
>Ga0210037_1000218_pt1 | contig 47973 bp, 41 predicted proteins | sample CryGey08umfilter_3_FD_185451 | JGI IMG/M metagenome (GOLD analysis project Ga0210037, IMG submission 185451) | Groundwater microbial communities from aquifer in Utah, USA - Crystal Geyser 4/9/14 0.8 um filter (SPAdes) (version 3) | ecosystem: Environmental > Aquatic > Deep subsurface >...
AGCACTGACGATTAAGAAACCAACCCTTCCCGTTCAGTTGACCCTTTTGTAGTGGTACGTTTGCAGCGCACCCCTATAGGAATCAACGACTTACGCTTTTAACTGTCGAACTCGGGCGTAATCTGCATCAGTTTGTGGCTTTCTATAGGCATCAAACCCAAAATTAGCAGATCAGGCAGGTAGAATGTGAGGCTCTGGAGCGGTGGATGAGTGGTTTAAGTCACACGCCTGGAAAGCGTGCGGGGAGTTAAATCCCCCGGGGGTTCGAATCCCCCCTGCTCCGCCAGATAGTTTAGAAAATTCCTTGTAAATCAATGACTTACATGGGATTTTTTTCATCTGTACGTTTTACCGAAGCAATATTGGTAGGCTGAGATTCGGTTCAAAACCAGCCAATATCCTATTCAACTGTCCCCATAGTGTCCCCGATTTGTCCCGGTACTTGCCTTTATGATGTCCCCGTAGTGTCCCTGTTTGGAGGTTTTGCAACAAATCCAAGTTTTTTTGAGGATATCTTTGGATGCGATGCTGTCAGCCCGCGCTCTATTCTTCGAACCAAGCCAACCCTGCAAAGCACCGGGCTTGTCTTGTCCCATTCGGGTAACGATCGCTATCGCAACATCCGAAAGGATCATTTAACTCATTGGGGATGTCGTGCGACAACCCCAGCCGTGGGGCTAACCCCTGGACGACGCTCAAACGGACTGCCAAAACAAAGTCGCTCCGCTTTGTTCGCCTTGTCAGCCCGTTTCAGCCCAGCAGAAAGGTTCAGTCTCGTGTCCGAATGGTCACGCAAGTTTTGCAATCTTGGTCAATTCGAAAAAATTCTTTGCGAATTGCCCGAAACCCAGCCAAGCTTGCAAGGCACCCGGTTTGCCTAATGCCACCCCGACAACGATCGTTGTCGCAATATCCGAAAGGATGATTCAACTCATTGGGGATGTCATTCGACAACCCCAGCCGTGAGGCTAACCCCTGGGCGACGCTCAAACGGACTGTCAAAACAAAGTCGCTCCGCTTTGTTTGCCTTGTTCAGTCCGTTTCAGCCCAACAGCCAAACTCACCACAGGCGCGCGCGTCCATACTTGCGAAGCACCCGTATTGGCTATCCGCCGTCGTGGCGGATAGTCGATTGGAGATGCAAATGAAAAAAATGTCCGGCATGGTGCTGTCAATCAGCCTGTCTACCGTCATTGTGGCGACACGGCGCGCACAACGCGGTGAACTGTCGATTAATCTTTTTTGACCATGCCACGTTCAACGTTTTTGAAACTCAGGGTTTCGCCCGATGAAGCAGCGCGCTTCAACGCGCGCGCAGCATCGCTGGGTGTCAGTGTGTCGCAGATGATCCGCGACACTGCCTTGCATGGCGCCGTTTATGTCACCGTTGACAGAGCTCAGGCTGGCTACGAATTTCGTCGTCTGGGTGCCATGTTCAAGCACCTGTACCCGGCCAGAGATATCCGCTGGACGGCAGAAGACCGAAAAAAATGGTGGGCATTGATCCATGAGCTGCGTGAGCGCGCTGACACGCTGGAAGCAACCGCCTCAGGTGGCAAGGACAGGGCAGCCGGAAGGGTCCATGCTGGCTAAGGTCATCATGCTGAAGAAGTCCTGGAAAACGGTGGCCAGCGCAGCCAACTATGTCGTTGACGACCTCAAAAAGGCAGCTGAACAACCCGAACCTGGCCACTACGGTCCAGAGGATGGCGCCAATTACCTGGCGCGCGATGGTGTGCTGGAAGCTGCATCCTTCAACATGGAGGGCCTCAACCCCACTGACCCGGATGATCGCAGGCAAATCATCAAGTTGATGGACAGCACGGCGCGGGCCTGGGCGGCAAGATCAAGAGCCCATCCCAAAACCAATCCGTTTTATCACGTAGTCCTTTCATGGAAGGCTGGCGAGCAGCCGACCGTTGACCAGGCCACGGTCGCAGCCGCCAAGGCGCTCAACGCAGTTGGCATGGCCGACAACCAGGCGTTCTTTGCGATCCACCGCGACAAAGATCACCACCACCACATTCACATCATTGCCAACCGTGTCCACCCTGAGCATTTGGTACTGACCGGGCCACCGCGCTATGACTTCCTGGTGCTGGACAAAACCTGTCGGGAAATCGAACTGGAACAGGGCTGGCAACACGACAACGGCCCCCACGTGGTCATTGACGGTCAAATCAAGCGGCTGACGCATGCCTTGCGCCGCCAGCTCGGACTTGAAACCGACAAGTCACTGGCGCCTTATGCCCCCGCTGTGAAGGCGCGCATGGGCGAAGTCAAGGCAGGACTGCCATCCCTGGCAGGCTGGCTCAACAACAAGGTTGCACCAGAGCTGGTTGCAACGCAGAACTGGCAGGAGTTCCATCGCGCCTGCGTCGCCAGAGGACTGCGCGTCGTGAAAGTCAAATCCGGTTTGATTTTCGAGACCGACATGCTCGACAAGGCAACGCAAACCAAAGCATCGGCGGTGCACTATGCACTGAGTCTGGGGCGCTTGCAAAACCGATTTGGTGCGTACGAGCCGCCAGACAGCGCCACGGCAACTGCCACATTGGCCAATGGGCCTGAATCCGGCTCCACTTACAACGATTATGTTGCCCGTATTGCCTGTGGTACTGACCCGGACTCGCAAGAACATCCCGGGCGAACCGGGCGAGGAGCCCAGCGCGATCAAGCCAGATTGGATCGTGCCGTCGCACGCTCAGCACTCTTTGAGCAATACAAGATAGAAAAATACACAGCTAAAGACAGCCGCAAGGCCGCAAGAAATGACCTTCGGTTGCTGCACAGGTCAGAAAAATCAGACCTGCTCCAACACCTTGCTGCTGCCAAAACCGGAACAGTGGCCCACCTGCAAAAACAATATGGCAGCCAGGTGGCGCGACTCTTGTGGGCGGCACAGCGCACGGCGGCGATGGAAGACTTGGCAGACCGGCAAAAGCGTGAACGCCTGGCACTGACACATGCCAACGCGATGGAATGGTTGCCTTGGCTGGAGCGGCAGGCTGCATTAGGCAACGAGGCGGCAATCTCTGCCCTTCGCGGGCTGCGATATCGGGCCCAGCGTGACAAAACCAAACAAAAGGCAGGCATCGAGGGCGAAGACCTCGGTCATACCTTCGCTGCAGCAAGCAAGGAAAACAGCATCAGGGGAACTGTACGACCCGATGACTTCGATATCCGTACCGCCCAGCTCAGGATCACACCAGAACACAGCATTGAATACCTTGACACCCATGGCCAGGTACGACTGACCGACAGCGGACCTCGCATCGATTTGGCGCAAGAGAACGACCCACAAGCCATGCGCGCAGGCTTGCTACTGGCCTCGCAAAAATTTGGAGGCGAAGTATTCATCACAGGGGCACTGCCGTTTCGGGAGTCAGCTACCAAAGAAGCTCTGCAAATGGGTATCAAGGTGAAAAATCCGGAATTGGCATTTTTAACCGCCGAAAAGACATGGAATAAAGAATTCGAATTATGAGTTTAAATACAACAACTGTTCAGGTTATCTATTAACTTCATAGCTGCTATGAGTTAAAATAAATAATGACCTCATGCTGCTAAAAATAATAGTGCATCATATTTATTCTCAACTGATGGGATTACTTTCCAATGACCAACAATCGTAGAACTACAGCAAGACGCTGGATCAATAGCGCTGTGTACCGGTACGGGCAAGTGGTCTTTTATGCCAAGTGGGTTCTTTGCATCGCAGTCACTGGTCTGGTCTGGGGCGGCGCACTCTGGTTTGGGTCTCTCGCCTGGGATCAAAAGCAAGGGGCCGTCCTGGCGTCGATGGGGTTTGGTGCATGGTTGACAGTGTGCAGATTTGTTTTTCCGGTATTTTGGTTTATATCCATCGAGGTTATCAAACGATTTTTTGGATATATTAACTATCGCTTCCTTTAAGATTTTCTCTATGACGGGAAAAGTTGAAACAACGGCAATGATTGATATTCACTTTACCCTTCCAATTTTTTCTCTTCAGTGAAGCACACCAGCCGCATCGTGGTGACCATGGTCTTCCTGGCGACGGTCACTTTTGTCCAGGCAGAAGCGCAGGCATGGAGAGATCGCGTTGTTGCAGCAGTTCGACCCGGAGCCGTTGTGGCGCGGCGCGGCCTTGACAATGACCCCATCACGCAAGCGGTACTGTTCGGCCAGGGTGGTGGCCAATGGAGTCATGTGGGCATCGTCGTGCAGTTGATACCGGATGGCCAAATCTACATTGAAAGTGCCATGCCAGGCGTTGGCACCAAGCTCGAAAAACCGGAGGTATTTTTCAGTGCCGAGCAGGCTTCAAAAGCTGAAGTGTTGTTGATGCCGGTGGACAAGGTCGATGCAATTCAAAGCGCTGCCAAATCGCTTTTGGGGCGGCCCTTTGATGACCAGTTAGCGCTTGATGATGACGGCAAAAAACTTTATTGCACGGAGCTTGTGGCCATGGCACTGCAAAGTGCTGGGGTGATCAAGGATTTGCCAATGCGATCCGTTCCCTTTTTGACTCAAAAAGTTATTGCCCCGGACGATCTGGTTGCCGCAGTTCGCGCAAGAGTGCTTTAGGAGCGAGGTTCGTGCGTAATCTGACCAATGTAGCCGCCCTTTCCGGCGTAAAAACGCCACCAGTTCCAACCTGATGTGGCTCAAATTGTTGGGGCGAGCAACGGCTAGGCAGCAGGGGAGCAGTCATAGGATTCGAGATCGTGGATGGCTCTTGCCGACCAATTGCGGGTGCTCATGGGTGGCAGCTTTCGGGTAGCAGAAAGATTTTCACTGCCGAGGTTCCATAAAGCCGTCATTCAATTGGCGGCGTCCGATCCGCATTGCTGACATTGGCCACGGGCAACTCTGAGACAGGACTGCAGCGGTTCCTGACATAGGTTTCTCCGAAATGCTCGCTCCAGACCCGACATTCACCCCAGTTGCCTGACCGTCAACAATATGGCGTCGATTCCGAGGATCACCGACGGCAATGTCACGTATCAAACTCGACCAAGAACGAGCACCAGAGACTACGGGGCGCCAACCTGGGTCACCAAAGATGGTGTGACCCATAAGACCGAGCCTGGCTCTTCGACACGCGATTGGTTGGACCCACCTTCATAACGACCAAGAAATTAATTGCCAGCTTGCAACTGGTCCATTTAGAAACGACATGACCTGTCACCCGTCATGACTATCTTCCACTCATGGCGCTGTTGCCATGAAAAGGAAATAGATCATGTTCTGGATATTTACAGCTTTCGCAGGTCTGATGGCATTCGCAGTGACTTTGGGGCAACTCTCAGTGTGGTTCGCGTTACTGAAGTTAGCTTTGATGGTGGCAGTTGCAGTGATTTTGGTGATGGGAATTGCTCTGGTTTTTCGTCGCTCGAAGCAATAAAAAGTGGAAACCAGAATCAGACATTGCCCGGTACCTAACCGTCCTTACCCAATCTAGAAGGAGATCATTATGGGTAACACCAACCCACTCGAAAGCCTAGCGGCATTTGTCATTTGCTTTGTTGCTGGTGCTTTGACAACCGCCGGACTTGGCACATACATTGGCAAGCTCAAGCGAGATGCACGAAAGAGCTGAGGCGCCTCTCCAATTCGCTCATGTTGACTGCCAGGTGGCTGGCGTGGGAACCTGTACGTGATTTCCGGCGAATGCGACGAAAAATGATCCACAATACTTCCGTGGAATGAATAAACAGAGCGATTGAACATGCGCCACGAACCATGAAGAGACTGTCACACACCAACATCACAAGTTGTCATGCAAACATAGCGGGCGAACTGCTGCGGAAGATATCGGACACGAAACGTAGTGCCGGCCCGCAAAGGTTCGGCCGCTTGCCGTCATGCAAAAACGCCGAACAACAGCTGATAGCGCAAGTCTTCAAATCCGCCATAGAAAATCATCCCGTTCATTACTGAGGAGCGCACGTCATGAGCAACATCCCATTCGATCCATCTAAATTCACGGCAGCCAAGGCCAAGCCGCTGCCGGTTATTCTCTTACTTGATGTCAGTGGCAGTATGGGCGGAGAAAAAATCCGCAACCTGAATGATGCTGTTCGCGATATGTTGGAAGTATTCTGCGATACGGAGAACAGCGAGACAGAAATCTGGGTTGCGATCATCACTTTCGGTGATCAGGTGAAGCTGCATCAAAAGCTGGTCAGCGCCGGCCAAATCCAGTGGCAAGACCTTTCGGCTGGTGGCTCGACGCCGCTCGGTGTCGCGCTCCAGATGGCGAAGGCGATGATTGAGGACAAGGATATCGTGCCGTCACGAGCCTACCGTCCTACGGTTGTGTTGGTTTCGGACGGACAGCCAACTGACGATTGGGAGAATCCCTTGAAAGAGTTTATTAGTGATGGCCGCTCGGGGAAATGCGACCGCATGGCGATGGCCATTGGTGCGCAAGCAGACGAAACGGTGCTCGGGAAATTTATTGAAGGCACGCCGAACGGTCTCTTTTACTCCGAGAACGCAAAGCAAATGCGGGATTTCTTCAAATTCGTCACCATGTCCGTGACCATCCGTACAAAGTCGCAGACACCGAATGTGATTCCGGAAGCGAAGGTGATCGATGTCAAGCCGACCACAATCGAAGCGCGTTCGGAAAAGCCCAAGTCTGTGACTCAAGAAGCTTCTGATGTGGATGGAGGATATTGGTAATGGCACAGGCAATCGGAGATCCTGAAGAACTGGAGCGCTTCGCGCATTCCTTGCAGCAGTTCACTGAATCACTCAATGACGCCGTGGGAAACCTTAATGGCGCTTTCGCATCACTCGGTGACACTTGGCAGGATGAGAAGCGAGCATGTTTCGAGGAGGAGTACAACGCGCTCGTTCAGCAGTTGCACCAGTTCAACGTAAATGCATTGGATCAGGTTCCGTATCTAACTTCGCTCGCATCGCGATTGCGCGACTATTTGCAAAGTTAGCATCAGAGCACTCCTAATGGCGCAAGTCTCAATTGGAAAAGTAGAGAATTTGGAAGAACTCGTGCACGGACTGCTGTCCATGCGTGAGGCGTTGGAGTCCTCATGTCGGGAACAGATCATCGTTGCAGAGAGAAAATGCGACGAAGCTCGCGAAGAAGCAAAGAGCAGCGAAAACATGTTGGAAGACGCTATCCGGCAGGAGCAAGCTGCAAAGCACGAGGTTGACAGTGCACAGCAAGCTCTGGATAGTAGTCAAAGTTCGCTTGCGTCTGCCCATTCATCACTCTCGTCCTGCCTCGCGCAACCGAATGATGAGGATGGCACAGGCCCCGATTGCTCGAGTGAGGAATCATCTGTTGCCGAGGCCGAAACCGCTGTTGAGCAAGCTCAAGGTATGTTGGAGCAGGCAGAAGCAGAACTCGAGCTAGCCACAGAGAATCATCAAGCGATGGACCGGCGCGCAGATCTCGCAAAGCAGGCGCAAGCGATGGCGGAGCAAACGCTGGAGCATGCTCAACAAGAATGCCATGCACGGCTGGCAACTGTCGATCAAACGATTGAAATCGGCACTGCGCGTTTGAATGCAGCACAACAGGCTCTGGATGCCTATCTCTCAATTAACCCGCCCGCAGCGGATTTCCATACTTGGTTGAAATGGAACCCAACGCAACATGCTGGTCCTATCACTCCTGACACTCTTCGAGATCGAATGAATTTGTCGACAAAGCAGCGGCGAATGTTTCAGGAATATCTCTACGACCGTAACCCTGCTTATCGAAGGAAGGTTGATGCCCATCGCAGTGAATGGGCGACAGCGAGAGGCGAAATTGAGCGCAATATCGTCGCGCGCAAAACGCGAATACACCTTAGTGGAGAGTTCGCGGAGCAAATTGCCCGACATGCCCTGGCACCACTTGGCGGACGGATAGAGACACAAGGGAGAACTTTTGTTGGCGACAACGGGCGGTACACAAAGACTGATCTCATTGTGACGGGCCTGCGCGTTCCGGTTATTTTAGGACGTGGCGATGACATGGGTGCCCCGGTGGGTGGTTCTATGGCGTTCGAGGTGAAATGCGGCAAAGCGGACTACCTCTACTCTCAGAAAGATCACATGGTGTTTCAGGCAGAGGGGCACAAGCAGGCGGATGCGCAATGCACCCTTTGTTCTCGGGACATCCATGACTTGCCGCAGGAAAAAGAAAAGGAACTCCGCGACAGCTTGCGCGAAGCAGGTTCGCAGCTGGTGGGAATGCTCCCTTACAAGAACGAGATTGACCAATCCTGCCTTGAATTCATCCGTGAAGGCGTGGAAGATCAACTATGAAAATTAGATTTTCAATTATCAGCCCCGATATCCTCGCGCAAGTTCGCTCTACAGTTGACCTACTTTCGCACTCAGTCGAATCTGGGAACATGGATGTTGTGGATATCGCCACCGACAAACTCTTGGTGTTGACGGCAGGTTGCCATTCGATTGAACTGTCCGAGAAGGAGTGGCGAGTGTTTCTGGACGCAATCCGGAGTAAAAATCCTGCGTTCCAATCCAACTATCTGTTGCCTGGCGAGATTTGTACCTCTATTTTTCCAACAGTCACAGCTACCGATTGTGTCCTTGAGCTTCCAATTGATGGAGATGAGGGAGAAGGGGATGCCAGTGTTTGATGATGTTTTTGGAATGATGTCCCTGTGCACAGAAAACTTCCGCGGCGGAGTGCGCGATTCGTTCGGTGCGTCCATCATTACCGACGTACTCGAGCCGATTCTCATGGAGATTGATTCGTTCCGCTCTTTCAACGAGGAGTTCAAGCGACATGCATTCAACATTGATCAAGTTTTGGAAGAAGCTCGCGCAATTCAGTTGAAAGCCTTTGGAGGCGCGCTATGAACGGAACCTCTGCATCTTTCCTGAGTGCAATTGTCAGGATTACTGAAACTGTTTCGAACTATCGCGACGGACTTGCGCGGATTGATCGCGAGTTCGACGAAGCATTTGACCGGATAGATCGATCTATCGCCGGCTTGCATGGAGACAAGACAAAACACGGGAAGGGGTCGGAGAAAGCACAAGACCAAGAAAAGAAACTTCGTCAGGAGTCAAGCAAGATAGAACATGCAATAACAAAGGCAGACGGAGAGATAACCGCGGCGAACCAGGGGATTCCCGCCGTAGAGGCGGAAATACGCGAACTTGGAAACGATAAACATGACCTTGAGCGGCAAATTAGCGACCGTTTGCTCATTGAGAAGATTTATTACTTCTTCGTCGCAACAGACGATGAGGCAAAAAAGCGGTGTCGCACCCTCCAAAGGCAACTGGATTCTGCTGCAAACCGTAAGTCCGCATTGGAACAGACTAAGCGCGACTTCGAAGCAATGCGTAAGCAGGCTGAAGCAAAAATAGCTGAGCTACAAGTTGCGCTACTGGAAATTCGTCGGAAAATCGTAGCACTCGAAAAGACAAAAGGATTGAACGAGGAGCAGGCGCGGCACCTCGCGCACGAGAGACAGCAAGCGAATACCAACCAGGAGAAGAGAAAAGCAAATTGGTTGTCTGTCTTCGGCAATGAATGGAAAAAGACCACGGCTGAAATCGAGCACGGTTTTTTGCGCGTCCGGCGGCAGCAACCTTCATTCGTTGACTTTTTCAAAGGCAATATTCCAGTGGCACCGGAAACACCAACGGGGCTTATTCTTGGTTCGCAAACAGTCACGTTCGAGAAGCATGCCTGCCTTGTCCCGCATATCGTCCCGTTTCCGTTTTCGCGCGCCCTGGTTTTGCCGGAGGCCAACGCTGCGCAAAGACGTCTGACCCATCATCTCCTGTTGCGGTTGCTCTCCGCTCTGCCAGTAGGACAGTTGGAACTGACGCTCATTGACCCATTGGGGCAAGGGAAATCGGCCGAACCCTTCCTGTCGCTTCTGAAAGTAGAGCAATTGGTGCCGCAACAACGCGTACTCACCCGCTCAGACGAAATCGAGACCGCGCTCGGCAAACTGACGGACGAGGTTGAGGAACTAATTCAGCGCCGATTCAACGGGAAGGTTTCCAACTGGTCAGCGTACAACGCAGACAACGCCAGCAACCCTCTGCGTTACAAGGTGGCTTTGCTTTTTGACGTTCCGGAACAACTCTCGGACAAGAGCCTCTGGTTCCTTGAGCGAATTTGCGAGAACGGGCCGCGATGCGGCATTCTCCCCATCATTGCGATTGACGGACAACGCATTGAAGACAGGCGATACGAGAAATTTCGTGAAACGCTGGCAGCCTCGACCATGCGCCTTGATGAGCTGTTGCGTCGCTTGGAAACCGGATGTGACGGTTTGTCATTCGGTTATCAGACGGAGCAATGGCCTCAGCAGGACTTGTTGGACGGATTTATCGGCGCGATTGGTGCAAGTTACACAGCGAAGGCGCGTTTCAATAAGTCAATGCCTGACCTCTGGGCGGATTTCGGAAAGGGTGAGACCACCATCGGTGGTTTTAATATTCCAATAGGGTGGACTCCCGCCGACGATACCGTACCGCTGGTTTTGGGAGCAACTGCCTCCGAACATCACGCGCTGCTCGCAGGCAAGACCGGCTCCGGTAAGTCCAACCTGCTCCATGTGATGATTCACTCACTCTGCGAAGAATATGCGCCCGGCGAGGTTGACCTTTACCTGCTGGACTACAAGGAATCGACGGAGTTCAACGTCTATGCGACCCCACCACTTCCCCATGCCCGCTTGGTGGCCACAGAAAGTGACCCCGAATACGGCGTAACGGTGCTGCAACACCTGGTGGGGGAGTTAGAGGCGCGCGCGCGCATCTTCAAGACTGCGGGAGTTCGTGATTTTGCTGAATACCGCAATGCAAGTCGCAAGCAGTTGCCCCGTGTCCTACTTGTGATTGATGAATTCCAAGTTCTCTTTTCAGAGCGAAAACAAGTCGCCGATGCAGCAGAGCAACTTCTCTCGCAGCTCTTGAAGCAAGGCCGATCGTTCGGCATTCATATTCTCTTGGCAACCCAAACTCTGAAAGGCATCAATGCCTTGTCAATTGGCGCGCTGATCACGCAGCTGGGTTGCCGCATGGCGCTTGCCTGCAGCCAGGAGGATTCGGCGATGATCCTTGGTGGCGGAAATTGGGGGGCGGCAGAGCTACGCAGTCCACCCGAAGGTGTCATCAACAACGCCAATGGTGCGAAATCCGGCAATGTAAAGTTTTTGATTCCGCTGGCGGAAGGTACGTTCTGTCGCGAGCATATTAAAGAATTGTCGGAGCGTGCAGCGCGGCGTGGCGTCGTTGCAAAGACGCGAGTGTTCGCCGGCGGAAATCTACCAAATATGCCGTCATTCAGCGTTTTCCAATCGAGTGGCGAACAAACTGATGCGATTCTTCTCGGCGAGAAACTGACATTCGATGCGGATGCGCTGACCGTCCCTCTTATTCGTCGCTCCGCGTTCAACATTTTGTTCAGTGGCTATGACGACCAAATTCATGACGGGCTTTTGGCATCCACTCTCTCCAGCATTGCTTTTGCCGGTGACTTCGATGAAGTTGTGTATTTCAACGGGCGCGGAGTCGTTCCAGGAGGAGAATTCGCTGCCGCAGCGCAGCGGCTTGGCGCGCGTTTCAAGGCAATTGAAGATGTCACAGCACTGCCGCTTCAGGGAATATTGGATGGCATCGACTCCCGCCGCGTCGCACTGATCATCGACGGTCTCGATTCCGAAAAGATGCTACATCCCGCATCCGCATTCAAGATGCCTAAGCCCAACGAGCCGTCATCTACGGGCGACCTGCTGAAGCGGATCGCCGAAGAAGGCTCGCGCAAAGGGACTTTCGTTTTTGCGTTCATTGAAAAATGGCAACGTTGCGCCGTGCCATGCAAAGATCTGTTCAGTTTTTTCGAATTACGCGTGGCCTTTTGCATGAACGAGGATGACGCGGGCGGTGCACTCGTGAGCGGTGGTATCGGCAAGTTCAAAGGCATAGAAAAGCCAAATCGTGCTGTGTTTGTGAACCGTATGACCAACGAAAGTGTCTGGTTCAGACCCTATATTCAAAGAAACCAGCAATGAAAACCTTTCTGCTCACTTGGTATGGCATCACCGATTTTCGCGCGTCGTTAGGATTTGAGACGACGCACGGTCCAATCGCGGGAGCACTCGCAGCAGAGGCTTATTCTGATGTCGTAATCCTTTGCTATACACGAGCAGAGGCCGACTCCAAGGAGCGCGTTGAAACACAAAACGCTTTCGCTGCGGAATTGGCTTCAATATGCGATGCGGGCCTGGACAAAGATTGGAAGACGACTAGCGAGTTTGTTTCCAAGTTCGCCAATACTCCAACCGCGCATGGACATTTTGTACGCTGGTTAAAAGAGAAAGTAAGTACTGCTGGTAGCGGATCGAAAATCTGGTTCAAGAGCGAGAGACTCCGCGAACTCAACGACACCGAGGGCATCTATGCTTGCGCCATGCGGGCTTTGGATCATGTGGCGAAGGAGGCAGATGAGAAACTTGTCACGCTCTTTTTAAGTCCAGGAACTCCGGTGATGGCCTTTGTTTGGGCTTTGGCGGCACTAGGACATCCCGACCTCAAAAAAAGACTCATCGTGTCGCCCGTGATTGGCAAACCGCCTGAGACCGTTTCATTGCCTGCCGAGTGGCTTGACCGGCATGGCGTGACCCAAAAAGCTGTGAGAGGTGCAACAGACGGCTTTGATGTGACATTCCATCTTTTTGGCGAACAACGAATGCCATCTTTGCTAGGCATTCGGCAATTCGAATCAAAACGACACATTTTCGTTAACTCTAGTGAATACCCTGCAGCTTGTATGCAAGTGTTCATTGACAAAGAGGGATTCGACGAACTGCCCATTGACCCTTGGGATGCTCGCGCGGTCCATAAACAGATCATCCGTTATGCAGGGAAACTGCCCGCAAACACCCGTATTGGCATAAACCTTACGGGTGGTACGAAGTTAATGTTTGTGGGTGCGCTCTCCGCTGCCCGCGAGATTGGTGCTGTTCCGTTCTACTTTGACAGCCGGAACCACCGCGTGACTTTCATTGACAGTCTTCGCAGTGCAAGCATCAGACCGATTGATTCGATTGAGACGTTTCTGCTTCTCAATGGTGATGGACTGAGGTTGTCAGAAAGTGGCATGTTGAATGAGTTTTCGTCAGATCGCCGTCTTCTGACCGAAACACTCTGGATGCATCGTGACAGGATTGCCAGGCACTACAAGGACCTAAGCAATATTAACGATTGGCATGAAAAGCTTCGCAACAAAAACGCCGAACTTACACCGTTCAAATTCGAATGCAACGGCTTGGTATTTGAGTTACACGAGAACATGGATGCTACGGTGGTTGGCAATGGGCTGAATTTGCGTTTTGAGAACTGGCCCGGTTTTCCAAAATACCTCTGCGGTGGATGGTTTGAGGAGTATGTGTATTTGCAATGCAAACCATACGAGGACGCCGGCATCATCAAGGACTTGCGTATCAATGTCGAGCTGAGCCTGGAACGAGAAAACGTCAGGTTACAGAACAATTGGAATACCTCTTTCAACGAACTCGATATCGTTTTCACCGACGGGCATGCGCTCTACATTGCGGAGTGCAAGGCGGGTAATGTTACGCAAGAGCAAATCATGAAGCTGCAAAACCTGGTGCGCTTCTATGGTGGTGTCGAAGGTCATGGCATTGTCGCTTGCTGTTTTCCTCCTCGAATGGAGTCGGTTCGGAAAAAAATCAAGGATGCGAGACTGACACTCTGCTGTGGAGATTCATTTCTTGAGCAACTCAAGGCACTAATGGACAGCATCGCGCAGCGCGCTAAGTCAACCAGGGAATCCTTGTGAAACTCCACGTGGTTTGCGACATCTCCGGAAGTATGGGGGACGGCGGCAAGTCATTCACCATGAGGACATTGGTTTTGGCCGTCGCGCAATGGGCGGAACTCGGATACGGATCTGCGGAAGTCATGTTGTCCGGTTGGGCAACTGAAGCGCGCAATTTCGTCGAGTGGAACTCAACGAAGGAATTTCCTGAAGAAATGCTTTCTTGCAGTGGTACTTCAAACTGGGATGCACTGATTCAATTGCTGGGAGAAAGTCCGGACGGAAAAGTCCTGCTACTTACTGACGGGTTCTGGCCACAGGGAAGCGCAAAGTTTTTTAAGCGCTGGAAAGAATGCCTACCGCTGGACACGCTCCGCATCATCAAAATCGGTTCAGATGCCAATCCGCAACTTAAGGGACCGGATGTGTTCGCAGCGGAAGATTTTTTCGCAGCACTTGACGATTGGTTGGGGGCCAGCCCGACATGACACTTTGGAAGAGTTTTGGCGCAAGTGTCCGTGGCCCCGGACATGTCTCCACAGGTAAACCTAACCAGGATGCATGGGCATCGTTCCAACATTCCTGGGGTTATGGCATTGTAATTTCGGACGGTCTGGGCTCGAAGCAGTTTTCCGATGTCGGGAGCAATGCTGCGTGTTGTGCGGTGGTTTGTGCTGCCAATGCCTGCCGCGACAAAACTGAAATTGACCACCATTTTCTCTTTGCGAGTATCAAATCTGAATGGCTCGTCGGCATCGCCCCGTTTGAACCTCGCGATTGTGCAGCCACTTGCCTTTTCGCGCTCCTGCTTGGGGATGGCTCAATGCACTTGGGAATGCTCGGCGACGGTTTGGCTGCCGTAATCAAGGCCAATGGCTCTATCGTTCAGCTATCAGAAGACAAGTCGCAAGGCTTTTCAAACATCACCGCCGGGCTCTCACCAAATGTGACCGCTAATGACTGGAGGTATTTGTCGTTACAGGAAGGTGAGTGCGACGCGGTTTTGCTCTGCACAGACGGTGTGTCGGACGATTTGGAAGATATCGACGGGTTCGTAAAGGGCTTTCTCGAGGCGCATCGTGGCCTCGCTGCTGAAAGCGCCAACCGAGATGTCCGTGAGATGCTTGAAAACTGGCCAACTCCAAAGCACAGTGACGACAAGACCATAGCTTGCCTTTTTCGCCAGGAGATGGCCGATGAATAAGTCCGAAAACCCCCAATTTCAGAAGCCGTTTTCCGACGAATACGGCAATCTGCATTACTTGGCAGATGAACTCGCTAGAGGTGGTCAGGGGGTAGTCTTTCGCACTAAGGACGCGGATTTGGCAATCAAACAGCCGCTTGATGCATCCGGACAACCGGACCAAAACGCAAAGCTGCGCGAACGATTTCAGAATATCCGACTTTTGCCCATACCTTCCCGCATCCCGGTTTCCCTGCCTCTTGCCAACCTGCGCGATGAACCAGGTTATGTAATGCGCCTCCTTAGCGGAATGATGCCATTCGGCTTTTTCGATTTGGACGGAAGGGCGAAGAGAGAAATGGAAGGGCGGAAAGGAACACTTCCTAAATGGCTTGCAGGTGTGCCGGACAAAGAGATGGCATTGCGGCTTTTCCATTACGCCAACACAGGCTCCACCCGCCGCCGTTTATTTGCACTCGCAAAGTGCGCGTCCATTCTCGCCCGTCTCCACAGCGAAGGATTGGTTTATGGTGACATTTCGGCGAACAATGCGTTCATCGGTGATGGATCTTCCCGTGAGGTCTGGCTGATTGACGCGGACAACCTGCGCTTTGAATTGGAGAGCGGTGGCACTTCGGTCTATACGCCGGGCTACGGTGCGCCTGAAATTGTGCGTGTAACAGATTCTTCTCGTCCTCGCTCAGATTGTTGGGCTTTCGCGGTGATGGCATTCAAAACTCTGGCGATCTGTCACCCGTTCATCGGGGAAAAGGTACTTAAACCCGAGAATGATGATGGCGGGTGGGATGCAGAGCCGGTATCGGATGGCGCCCCCACCGATTTGGATGAGCAGGCGTATGCAGGCTATTTACCTTTTGTTGATGACGATGACGACGATTCGAATCAAGGCGTTGGCGGCCTTCCTCGGGAATTGGTAGCAACGCCGAGACTTCGTCTTCTTTTTCAGGAGACATTTAATGCAGGAAGAATGCACCCCCACCGCCGCCCAACGATGTTTTTTTGGGCAATAGAGCTTACCAAGGCATTCGACCTTTCGTTAGATTGTCACTCGTGCAACATGAGTTACTTCGCAGAGGGCAACACAATTTGTCCTTTCTGTAGCACCCCACGACCCGCGTTCATCCGCGTCAAAACTCCACGCTGGGAAATTGTGATTCCCGGCAGCTTCAAGACATTCGAAATCCCACACCGTTTGTTTTACCCGTTTTCGTTTGAACATAACGATGACACTGAATGTGAGGTGGCTCTGAACTTCGGTGAAGAGGCCGCATCACCACTCCGCGGCACGAAAGCTTTCCCTGATGGGCTTACATTCCAGTTCGTAGAGGCGGAGAAATGAGATTTCAAGACATACCTGCCGAAATCTTGATCATCCGCGTAGAGCGTACTGACAATGCAACGCAGGCGTTGCAAGAGCAACCTGTTCTCTCGGTCGCTGCCAAGGTGCCCAGCTTCGATGAGTTCGAAATACGTCTCATGGACTTTATTGTCTCCGCCAAGCCTGTCAAAGAAGCAGACAGCCGCCGTCTCAACTCCGAACTCACTAGAGGCCGTGCCATCCTCGCGCAACTCGCCAATCCCGCCGCTGATGGAAGCATCGAACTCCAAATTGCTTTCTTTACTGGCGAACGTTTGGAGATGGGGGACGTTGAAATCGGTGTAGATGAGTACGTGGAAAACGCAATTTCAAAGATTGAACGGAGCAGGGACAGACTCAAAGGTGATCGACTCTACAGGAGGCTCGATCAATTTTGCTGTTTCCGTCAAGGGGACAGTGCGTTCTTCTTTTTTACCGCCGGTCCGGCGATAGATGATGCGATAAAGCCCGAATCATCACTGGAAGAAGATGCCAACAAGAAACTAGAAAGCCGCAATGAACCAGAGGGGTCTGTGGAGACGGAGATTGATGGCGAGTCGAATACGTTGGTGTCCGATGCGACGCAAACGCCGAGACCTGAGCCAACCCGCAAGAACTCGTTCTGCGTCACTGGCGACGGTATCCGTTTTGTTGCCAGCGAAGCTTTCCTTCCGGGCGGCAAATCAATCTTTATTGCCACACGCATGAGCAAGCATAGAGGTGAAACCGATCGCGCCCTGCGCCTCGCCAAAGGGAACATCTGCTTTGTTGACTGGACACAGGCAGGACAAGTTCAACTTCTCGCCAAAGCGCAGATGACCGCGCTCACCAAGGAAGACGGCAGTTATCTGAAGAATTGGGACGAATTTGGCGACCTTGAGGGAGAACTGCTTCTCACGCACGCCCGCGAAATCGGCGCGTTGCATTATTCAGATATGACACAGAACAGGGATGGAACAGTCTCCATTCGTATCTTGCAGGCATCCGATTCCGCATTAAACGCATTATCAAAAGGTAATGTGCCCGAAGTGGAGATTGTTGATGGACTGCCAGATTACATAAGGAATGAAAGCTTGGCTTTCAAGGAGTTTGTTGGGGGTATTGAGAAAGAAGCGGAATACGAAAAATTCCTCGGGAAGAAAAATGGACAACAAGAGGTGAAGTCGTACTTCAAAGTAATGGATTTTGATGCTCCATCAAAAGTCATCACTCTTGCGACCGAAACCTTGCCGATAGCATCCGGAACGTTAATTCTTTCGCTTGCTGGAGAAACTGCCCAGATCAAACGCAGGATGGCCGCTCGCCGGGCGATTCTTGAAGGCCGCGCTGCAAATCCCCAACTTGGGCTTCTGATTGAGAGAAATGGTGAGATCGCAGCAATCCGCCCACCACAAAAAATTGTGCCACTAACGGCATTTGTTCGCGACAAAGTTTTCCGTAATCCTCCGACTGTCATGCAACAAACGGCAATTGAGGTTGCCCTCAACACGCCCGACATTGCGATCATCCAAGGCCCTCCCGGCACCGGCAAGACCACCGTCATCGCAGCAATACTTGAACGCCTGAATGAGATGGCGAACAAACGCGGTGTTAGCGCAAAGGGGCAGGTTCTACTGACTGGCTTCCAACACGATGCGGTTGAGAACATGATCGAGCGACTTACCCTAAATAGCATACCTGTTCCGAAATTCGGCAAACGTTCTGGCGCTGAGGAGGATGACTTCAGTGCATTTGAGAAGAGACTTGAAGAGTGGTGCGGAAAACTCGCCGCTGAACTCCGCGAGCGAAATCCTCAGATCGCCGAGATCGAGCAGGAAACGGAAATAAAAAACCAGTGTCTGCAATATGTTCAAGCACCGACCCGCGCGCTAGCAGCAAACCTTGCCAGGCTAATCGAATCGCTGGGTGCCAAAATTCTTGGTGAAGAAGGCGTACGAAGGGCTTCGAATCTTGCAAAGAATCTTTCACGCGAAGAGGGTCTTAACGACGAATCCAATCGAAGGCTCAGCGTCGTTCAGCGTCTCCGAGTTCGGTCCGAAAGTTTCGCCGACGATGGGCCGGAACGAGCGACTGACGCGCTGGATGAATTGAAAGACGACCTGGATGAAAACGAGCTCACCTTGTTGGACAAGGCAAGTCTGTGGCGCAGTGGAGATGGTGTCCCTTCGTTCTTGAATGATTTGGTGGAGTTGAAAAAAGCACTCCTCGTCCGCTTTGCCGCCCGTCCGGTCTTCCGTGTGGCGAAGAAGAGCGACGAAGTCATTGCGCTGGCGGATGAAGCTATCAGGCGGATCAAGGTTGCGGGACACTCGGCCAAGGACTCGAAATCGACCGCACTGGCAGAGTTTTTGGCAGAACTGGAAAGCAACCCCTACGGGATGATCGATGCGGTATCGGAATACAGTTTTGCATTCGCCGCCACATGCCAGCAGAGCGTGAATAAGCGAATGCAATTTCAGAAGGGCATCGACCGGCGCGACGTCAATAACGACAAAAAAGGGATGGAATATGAGTATGTGATTGTGGATGAGGCCGCCCGCGTTTCGCCACGCGACCTCATGGTCCCGATGGTGCAAGGTAAGCGAATCATCCTTGTCGGTGACCACCGCCAGTTGCCTCACATGATCGACGACGAAGTCGCCCGGCAAATGGAGGAGGGCGAGACGGGGCAGGATGAGTCAGACTGGCTCAAAAAGTCAATGTTCCAGTATCTGTTCTCTGAGCGTTTGAAAGCACTAGAGGGGAGCGACGGCATTATCCGCTGCGTCACTCTTGACAAGCAATTTCGCATGCATCCGCTTCTGGGTGACTTCATCAGCCGCAATTTCTACGAACGATTTGATCCAGTTGAGAAATTCGATTCTGGACGACCAGTTAGCGCGTTCGCCCACAATCTACAAGCCATGGACGGCAAACCCGCGGCTTGGTTGGATGTGAAAGCAGAGATGGGCAAGCATCTGCGGAGCGGAACCAGCTGGACGCGGCCTGCCGAGGCAAGTGCCATTGCACGCCAACTGTTGGCGTGGATGAATTCTGATGAGGGAGAGAACCTGACTTTCGCCGTAATATCGTTCTACAAGGCACAGGCTGACCTTATAAAGAAACAACTCGAAAGACATGCCAATGACGAGAAAAGGCTCCGCGTTGGCACAGTGGACTCGTTCCAGGGGATGGAGTTCGATGTCGTGTTTCTATCAATGGTAAGGACATTGCCGCAAAATTGGAATCCGAAAACTAACGACCGGGAGAAGCAAGCTCGAACACTGTTTGGACATCTATGCCTATATAACCGCCTGAATGTTTCGATGAGTCGCCAAAAGAAGTTACTCATCGTGGCGGGTGATTCCGATTTGCTGCAGGGCGACCTTGCAACAGAGTTCATTCCCGGTATGGTTGACTTCTTCAAACTCTGCCAAGAAGAAGGGAAGATTTTGCAATGTCGCTGAAATTCCTGGATTACAGCGACCCGGTACCCTTCAGTGGAATCATCGGAAAAGCACGAAATCTTGCGTGGCCAGTGCACGCCTATCGGGTGACCTTGCCGAGAGCAACTGATGGAGGCGATGGCCTGAACCCATTCGAACGCGTAGTACTTAAACTACTAGATGCGATCGGCGCGATGGACGCAAGCACGTTGGCCGATGAAACCCGCATTCCGCTGGACCTAGTAAACAGCATTCTCCTGCGCTTAAGGGACAAAGCTCTCATTGACGAACACAACAGGATCATCGAGCAGGAGGATGATGACTCCGTAGGCGGTGAAGAGAATGCACCTGTGTTCGTCACTGCGATTTTGTTTCGAGAACTTGTCACCGGAAAAGTCCTTCCATTCCTACATTGGTTGGCCGAGACAAATCCACTGCGAACCAAGGACGAGGTGAGGCAATTTCTAACAATCCCGTTGGACGATGCCCACAAGGTAAATCCACCCGCACCACGCGATGTCATCAGCGTATTGCGAGCAGTAAATAAGCGATTAACGGTGTCAGGTGGGGGTGTATCAATGCCTTCCGTCCAGCAAATAACCATCATCCGTCAACCAGAGTCTTATTGTCTTGACTGTCCCATAGCCATTCAAAAAAGCGATGGTGAGTTTCGCATCGCCGACCCGTTCGGCAACGGTTTCTCCCTGATTCTCGAAGGAGCCTTCGAGAAGTTGCTTGACCAAGGTGGCGAACTGGCCGAGTGGCTGCAAAGATGGAAGTTGCTATTGAGAAATCCTTCTCCTACGAAACCAGGCGATACAGATCAACGCTTGAGAGAACCTTTTGAGTCCGAGGTCAATTTACAGCGCTATCCAAAACTCGTCGCCAGTCTGCGCCCTTCGCAGGAAAAACAGTTTCGCTCCATCGCCAAAATCTACGCATCGATCGAGTGGGCTCTGTTTTACGTCTGCTGCCGAAGTCCATTGGAAAATGCGATCTCAAAACTAAAATTCACTGGACAATCCCAACATCCCAAATTGCTCGAAAGTGCAGCTCTAAGCATCGGACTGGAAGCGCAGGAGCACAACTTCAGGCCAATCCGAGAAGGCAAAATCCTTGACTTTCATAGTGGCAAAGCGGAGTTGGATACTGTTCTCGCAATCAATATTCTGCAAGCGCAGATGGATGAATCACATCCCTTACGTCGCATAGCGATCTCGCATCCGAGCATCATCAGTCAACTTTTCGGCATCAAGAAGATGCGAGACGAGAAGCAACACGGCAAGGGCAATGCCGGCAAGACAGAAGCAGAATTGTCTGAAGACTCGTTCATGCGTGAGATTGTCCACTTACTCCTGCCTGACATCAATTTTGCAGACAGGCCAAGTGGCATTGGAGCGGACATGGATGCACGCGCCGATGCTGTCCTTGATGCCCGTGCCAGCATTCAGAACGAATTCAGCTTTAGGGTTTTTAATCACCTTGGCACTAATCTGCAGAACCGCCTGATTCATGCGGAACGTTTCTGGCATTCCTGCAAGGAAGACTCATATGACGCACGATCTTTTGCCGACGACCTCTATGCCGCCGTCCAATCGTCATTTGAGAAGCATCTGGATGGGAAGCTTCCGCCGTATATGAGCGATTCGGAATTTGTCAGTGCGGCTGAAAAGAAGGCATCTGCCGCAGGTCTCAGCGATGCACTGCCGAAATGCCTGAGCAAAGTCAAGACTTTGGCGATCCGCCAGACATTGCAAGGGTCAGGACAAACACTTGGTGCCTGCGCCATGGCATTTTTGCTGATTTCTGACGGCGATACTCTGCGCTTAATTGCAGATTCTCAGCCGTCTTTCATGGAGGACATAGCTAATGTCATCGCCAAACGAGGACACGGTAATGAGCCTTTGGATTTGCCAAAGGAAGACATTAAGAAGCTTCGCAAATCAGCATACTCAATCATAAAAATACTATTGGAGGCATGAGATGGGATTTTTTAAAAAATCAGAAGCTGAATTGATTCAGATTGCTGCCGATTTGGACAAACGAAAAACGGCCTTGGACAATCGCGAAAGCGACGTCAAGAGCAATGAAGCCAACCTTGTGCATGAGCGCAAATTACTTGCCGCAGACAGGGGGATGTTCGATAGCGAGCGCTCAACTTATACCAGCGAAGTTCAGCGTGTGGCCGACAGTTTGGCCATGTCGAGTGCAGATTTGGAAAAGCTCCGAACTGAACTCACCTTGAAAGAGGCCGAGGCGAAAGTGAACTTTGCCGGCAGTCAACGGGAGACGTTCAGAAGTGTTGTCGAGCAACGGCAGGCTGAACTTGACATCTACCAAAGCAATTTGAATGAGCTAGCAGCTGACATCGCAAAAAGGATGGAAGTCCTCCATTCCAGGGACGGCAACCTCGCCAAGCGGGAACTCGCTGTAATTGAACGCGAGCTGGATGCCGACGTTGGGTTTGCGGATAGAACAAAAGCGCTCGCTGACAACGCTACCCGCCAGCATCATGCGAACCTGGCTGAGTCGGAACGACTAGAAAAACTTGCTACCCAACTTGAAACCGAACGTAAGGCAATCGAGGAGAAAAATGCCGGAATAGTTCGGCGTGAGCAGGCAGTCTTTGTATCGGAGAAAACGCGCGATTCCGGCTTTGCAGATGAGCGCGCAGCCTTCAATGCCGAGATGCGCGGCGAACGAGCCAACATGGAATCGGAAATCTCGGATGCGCGCGAAAAGAGACATTCTGCACTGGAGTACGAGTTCGCTGCTTTGAAAGCCAACCGATTGGAAGCCATTTCCCAAGCCGAACATAGGGAGCGCGAACGTATCCACGCGGAAATAGCCAAGGAGCGCGAGCTTTGGACTAAGCAACAAGATGACACTCGCAAGCAGTTAGATACAGAGCGCACGGAATTTGAGAAGCAAAAGGGCGTGCTGACCGCTTTGCAAGGCCAATTAGAAGGGCGCATGGCAGCACTTGAAGCCTCCGAACGAACCCTTGAAAGGAAAGATCAGCGGTTGGAACAGCAATGGCAGAAGCGTAACGATGAACTTGAGGAGTTCGTCGAGGCACGATTCGCAGAGCGTCGAAAGTCGCAGGAGCTTTCAGAGGTCTCTTTAAGTGAGGAACTCTCCCGTCTACGTGAGACTGTTCGCAGTCAAACCGAACTGCTTGGGGGATTAGAACAATTGAAGCGGCAACTCGGGGGCAAAGACCCCGTCGAGATTATTCGAAGCCTTAACAGCCAGACGGACGAACTCAAGCGCCTTCGCGAGGAACTCGCCACTCGACCGACAGAGGAAATGCGTGAGCGGTATCAGGTGCTGGAAAGCAAAGAAAAATACCAAAAGGCGCGAGCGGATCAACTCGAAGTAGAGAACATATCTCGGGATGCAGCCGTTGCTGAAGTCAGCGACCTGCGTCGCAAGAACTCCGAATTCAGTGCCGAAAACAAATCGCTTGCGCAAAGGGCATCTATCTTTGAGGGCGCGGCCGTTGCGGCGCAAGCCGAACTCAACCGCCTGCGCAGTGCTTACGAAAGACCAGCCGAGATTGAGGCCCGTTACAAGGAAATCGAACTTCCGCATATCAAGGCAGACTTGATCAGGCCACCTGTCAAATCCGACATTGATGAGATGACATGGCTTACGGGAATTGGCAATGCCTGCAACACATACGGACTGCACTTCAATCCCCGTATTCTGAAAGCCTTCCACACAGCGCTAAAAACGGCTGAATGGTCGCCACTGACTATTCTTGCGGGCGTCTCTGGCACAGGGAAATCTGAGCTGCCTCGTCTCTACTCACATTTCGGCGGTATTTTCTTTGAACCGCTGTCTGTCCAGCCGAATTGGGATTCACAGGAATCTATGCTGGGTTTCTTCAATTCCATAGACAACAAGTTCGACGCCCAGCCAGCCCTTCGATTTCTCGCGCAAAGCCAGAAACCCTGGAGTGCTGACTATCCAGGTCTGCAAGACGCGGTTTGCCTTATCTTGCTCGACGAAATGAACCTTGCACACCCCGAACTGTATTTCGCGGAGTTTCTTAGCAAACTCGAATTGCGGCGCGGCAGGAGAGGCAGCGATGTACCGTTCATTCCAGTAAAAATCGGCGCAGGCATGAAGCCGTATGAACTTCCACTTGGCCGCAATGTTCTATGGACGGGGACGATGAACCAGGACGAAACCACCAAGTCACTCTCGGACAAGGTTCTCGACCGCTCTATCATCATTAATTTTCCGCGCCCAACTGAACTCAAACGCCGCTTGAAACTCACACCGCTGGATGACAAAAATCGCGGCCCGGCTCTGCACAAAACTTCGTGGCAAAGTTGGTTGATTCAAGGCAGTGACTTCCCGGAAGAGGTGATCAACCCGTTCAAACAATTCATCGAAGAGATGAACCACTCTCTCTCGATTACAGGCCGAGCCCTTGGCCACCGCGTCTGGCAATCCATTGAATACTACATGGCGAACTACCCGGATGTTCGTGCAGCGCTAGCGAAAAAAGACGAATATGAAACACAAAAGGCGATGCACATCGCTTTCGAGGATCAACTCGTACAGAAAGTCATGCCCAAGTTGCGTGGCATAGATACACGGGGCAAGAGCAAAGCGGAATGCCTTGACAGAATTCGCGGACAGATTGTCACAGGTATCGGTGGCAATCGGTTCAATCTTGTAGAGGATTTCGACCTCGCCTGCGACCTTGGCTACGGTCAGTTCATCTGGCAGTCCGCAAACTATCTAAATTCGGATGCCGAGAAGGTTGTCAAGGAGATCAACTCAGCCCAAATTGATGTAAATGATGAGGAACCTCCGATTCATTTTCAGGCAAATGAATTAGATCAAAAAAAGCGGCGTAAAGCATGGAATGTGAAGCCGCCTGAGCAACGGAAGGTACTCGCTGCGCAACTCGAAGAGAATGCCAAAAAGGGCCAAATTCTCGATAAAAAATGAATTTACAGAAGGTGTATTTTGGCTTTCGGGCTAACGACCTAGAAATTAAATCATTGCTCTTGCAATCAGACTGGTTTTGCCGCATCGCAATTTTCGATCCAAAAACTGGCGAAGCTTTGCCGCAGGCATTGACGTTACTATTTTCCAAGGTTGCGGCCTATGAGCCACCAAATAATGGCGACGCTATTCATGATCGTCTATGGCGCATTACTGAACACAGCCGCGCTTCGGTCGAACGACTGTTCAACGCGCTCAACGAAAGCCCGCGCCGCGAGCAGGCCTGGTTGCCCATCCATGCCGTGCGTGAATTGGACGCTAACAGCTTCATCAAGCTCAGCAACCGACCGGGCCGCACCATTCGGGAAAAGCTCGCTGGTAAGCCGTATCTCCAGGCTGTGCGCCGCTTTCAGTCTGCCAATCTGCCAGAGAATCGTCTACTGAAGGCATTTGTCCGTCGTCTTGCTGATCTGCTCGAAGTACGCCTAGACTGCCTCGGTCAAGAAGACCAACTTCTGGCAAAAATTCAATCTTGGTTACGCTCCGACGAGACACAGGCCATTGGCAACTGGGACAACCTGCCACCCAACAACACGCTTCTCTCGCACCGTGATTACCGCCGAGTTTGGGACGCATGGCGCTGGCTTCAGACTATCGATGAAGACATTGCCCGAGATTTTTCGCAGGTGAAGGCGCGCGAAGATGCGATGCGTGTTTGGACCAACTACGCACAAATGTGGAAAAAGAGCAGGCATCACTTTGTGGAAATGCCTATTCTTTTCGATTACGAGAGGTTTGAGATCCGTCCGTGGCTTTCTCAACTTGCGATTCAGCAGTCTAAGCAGACCATATCGCGAGAGTTAAGAAGAGAAGAATACTTCGAACCGGCTTGCATTGACCTCACCAGCTTGCGCCCGAGTTATGCCACAAAGGGGGCCTTTAGGTCTTTGTGTGAAACTTATCTTTGGCAGCAATGGATGAGCGACGGCAAATCTGTTGATATTGAACTTTTCAACGCCGACGCGGCTTATGTTCACGCAAATACGACCTTAGTTTCTGCGCCAGACCTCTTTTTTTCCAATAACAAAGCTTCCGACAATTTCGACAGCGCCGCTCGCACATTCGCAGCCAAACTACGAGAAGTTTTCAAAAACGATACACTCATTTGGCTCGTTCCAGACTCTCTCAACGACTTTAAGCTCGAAATTGCACGGCGCAACCTCAACGCTCGTTTCCCCGATGCCGAGCCACTTCCGCGCAGCGTTGCCGCTGTCTTTGAAAAGGTTGACTATTCCAAAATCAAAGGCGATGGCTTCCCCATAGTGGTCATTGATACCATTGGCAGCAAGACCTGCGTCACCAAACTCATTGCCCGGTGCGACTCAGAACTAAAAAATTGCCTTCCGGAAACCAGCGGATTTTACTGGGAGCGTTGTCCACCAGTAGTAATAGCCGACACAGACTCAGAGAGCACCGAAGGCAAACTCTACGACCTCATAACCGTTGACGATAAAGGCCAGTGGCACGATGCGACCCGGCCGAAAAAACCGCAGTTTTTTGATCAGTCGTCCCTCAAGCTAGATCCGCGCGTCGGGCAATTCGAGTTTTGCATCAATTTGACAGAAAGCCCTGTCGTTGGAGGCATACGCCTTCATTCTTTGCAACTACGAGCCGGCAACATCCCGCTGTGGCGCGACCAGGTTTCTGAACTCTCGATCAAGGTAAAGAAAGACGGTCGCTACCAACGATTCCACCTTGTTTCTCGTGGCACAACCGTTAAGCCCATTCGCGGACAGTCTATTTCAATTCCCGTCGATGAATACTTCACGCTTTTATCAGGAAAACCTTTCTATCAGTTCCCGCTTTACCAAGGAGAGAACGCCGACGAACTCGGTTTCTTAGCTCGCCTTGATTCGCCCGCATTTCCATTAAGAAATGATGTCGTGTGTAAATTGAATCTCACTTTTGAATACGGATCTGACGAACCCTATAAACTCGTCTTCACAGCACTCGACAGGTCTTTACTGCAAGTACGAGCCACTTGGCGAAAAACCGAGGACGTCGTCATTACTGACGCTCCCTCCCCGCAATACCCAGCGCCAAAGACTTGGGTGGAGTTGCGCTGCATGCCTAAACTCGAAAGCAATGAAACGTCTGATCTACTCGACTGGGTGATGACGGCGATCACACAACTCGACAGAGACCTGTTTCGAACGACTGGCCAAATAGCGAGTGATTGGCAAAGAGATAGAAACGGCGCACATGTCACTTATGTGCGGTGCAACGATACTAACAATGAGGTATTCGTCCGCGAAACAAATTTCGCAAAGGGGTTTTCTTTTGAGTCCTTTAGCAAGGGTGACGAGGTGTCTTTCGCGTTGCATGAAAACGCAGGCAAATTTACTTGCCGAAAAATTGCTGATGTCAAGTATAGGGAACCTGTCGAAAACATTAGAAAGGGACTGCGCTTCCCGATAATTCAAATCTGGCGAGACGGGCGTTCAATTGAAAATACAGACTGCCCGTTGGCATTCAGTGATGATATGAGGCAAGGCATCAAATATTTTGCCGGTTTGCTGCAAAACGATGGAATCCCCAGTCCAGTCAAATACGAAATATTGTTCCTGTTGGCTTGCATGCACAAGGACTCGCCAGACGAATGTGTTCAATGGATAGTCAACCAGGTCAACAACGGCAGCATTCTTGACCCGCAAGCAGTCGGCTTCGCACTTGGGGATGTGACAGAACAATGGCAAGAAGATGCGCGGTCGAAACTCGTGGCGCACCGAACATTCGATTCGCTTCGCGCAATTGCTTATGCAATCTGGCGGGACCAGCATTTCGTGGAAAGATTCAATTTGGCGGAATTGCAATCCATTCTGATAGGCCTGTCGGCAATGTTGGGCAACATCGCACGGTGTCCGCCTCGGAGCGGAGAGAGAGATAGATCGACTGTTCCCAACTGGGTTCGCGCCACTGTAGAACCGCTCGAACTCCTGCTCGGCTTGCTCCGCACTCGTGGGTCGTCGAACAGCGAAATCAAGATGCTACTTCAGCCGCACCAGAAAATCACCAAGGAACTTGCGAACCAGGTCGAACGGGTAGCGGAGATTGTTGCACGCTCGAATGTCCCGATCTTCTCCCGCTTGCAAATCAATATCCATAAGCTTGATGGCGACCACCGCACCCCAGACCTACTCTACGCCCTTCGCCTTTATCTCACCGGCGACGATGGTGCCAACGCCATTCACATCACCAGTGTGTCCGACAGTGACAACGACTAAGCAAAAGACTCGGGGCCCCGCTGGCAATCCGGTGTGCATTACTTGTTGTGGTCAATGACCGGAATCAGGCTGCCATTTCACCAGTCTAAATTTCGGCAGAGGGCACGTTGCGGGTCGCCACGAACTGCTTCTTTACGGTGTTGAACTGGAGCGCCGGAAAGCCGACTGTGGTGAGGACCCGCTTTGGGTCTTTGGACTAAACCGCTCGCGCGGTATCCTTCGATCAGCGATTCTGGTTATCAAACGGTGTAGGCGTGTCGAAGTTGTGAATTGAGGCAATTGGCCTCGTTCACAACAGGAGTATTGACATGGCAACATCGACACCAAGCGGATCGCCACTGCGTCAACGCATGATTGAAGACATGCGAATGCGCAAATTTGCAGCCAAGACACAAGCCAGCTACATCAGAGCCGTGCGCCAACTGGCAAGCTACCTCAAGCGCTCACCCGACACTGCCTCCATTGAAGAACTGCGACAGTTTCAGTTGCATATGGTTGACCACGGTGCCTCGCCAATCACGCTCAATGCGACGATTTCTGGCCTGAAGTTCTTCTTTGATGTCACCCTTGATCATGGTGAATTGATGGCCAAGATGCAGCCGGTGAAGGTACCGCGCACCCTGCCAGTGGTATTGAGTCGAGAGGAAGTGGCCCGCTTGATCGCTGCCGCACCAGGCTTGAAGTACCAAACAGCGCTGTCGCTGGCCTATGGCACGGGCTTGCGTGTCAGCGAAGTCGTCGCCCTCAAAGTCAGTGACATCGACAGCGAACGCATGACACTGCGAATTGAGAATGGCAAGGGCGGCAAGGATCGCTACGCCATGCTATCGCCTGTGTTGCTTGAGCGCTTGCGTAGCTGGTGGCGCCTGTGCCATGCCCAAGGCAAGATGCTTCCTGGGGGCTGGTTATTTCCGGGACTCAATCCGATGGATTCGGTTGGAACGCGTCAAATGAACCGCGCCATCCACGCGGCTGCCGAGGCTGCCAAGATCGACAAGCGCGTGTCCATGCATACGCTCAGGCACAGTTTTGCCACCCACTTGCTGGAGCAAAAGGTCGACATCCGCGTCATTCAGGTGCTGCTTGGACACAAAAAACTGGAGACGACTGCGCTTTACACGCAGGTGGCCACCGAAATATTACGTGAGGTGGTCAGCCCACTGGAAACACTGTAGCCCGCGTAACGGGGTTGGCCCAGCATGGGACGCCTCGCCTTGGAGGTGGCCGACATCTTTCGTACCTACGGCCCGGCTTGGCGACAATGCCAACGCGGTCACTTGAGCCTGGGCCAACTCAAAGTCATGTCGGCCATAGAACAGTGCCGCACCGCAGCACTGGGGGGACACGCGTTGCACTGCGACGGCTGTGGGCACGACCAGCTTTCGTACAACTCGTGTCGTAATCGCCATTGCCCCAAGTGCCAGGCCAGTGCGGCCAAGCGATGGTTGCAAGAACGCCAGGCTGAACTGCTGCCAGTGGACTATTACCACGTGGTCTTCACCTTGCCCGCACCCATCAGCGCCATGGCGTATTACAACAAGGCGCTCATCTACCGGCTGTTGTTTGAGGTGGCCGCTGAGACCTTGACCACCATCGCGGCAGATCCCAAGCATCTGGGTGCGCAGATTGGCGCGACGCTGGTGCTGCACACCTGGGGTTCAGCGTTGACACACCACCCCCATGTGCATGGCATTGTTCCTGGTGGTGGCCTGTCACTGGACGGCCAGAACTGGGTTTCTTGCAAGCCAGGGTTCTTTCTGCCAGTGCGGGTGCTCTCAAGGTTGTTCCGTAGGCGGTTTCTGGAAGAACTCAGGGCTGCCTATGGCACCGGGCAGTTGCAGTTCTTTGGTGAGTACGCCGGGTTGGCTGATGCGAAGACCTTTGCCAAATGGCTCTCCCCGATGGGCAAGTGCGAATGGGTGGTGTATGCCAAGCGTCCCTTTGCTGGCCCGGCTGCAGTACTGGCCTATTTGTCGCGCTATACGCACCGGGTGGCAATTTCCAACTCACGCCTGATCTCCATGGATGAGACGGGCGTGACGTTTCGCTGGAAGGATTACCGTGCCACGGGCAAGACGCGCCACAAGACGATGACGCTGGAGCCTGGTGAGTTCATGCGCCGCTTCCTGTTGCATGTGTTGCCCAGCGGCTTTCACCGTATTCGTCACTATGGGCTGATCGCCAACAACGCGCGCAAAGAGAAGTTGGCTTTGGCGCGTGAACTGCTTCAGGTTGTACCGAAATCTGTTGCGTCTGATGCTGATGCACCCAAGGACGATGTTCGCCCCACCTTTGTTTGTTCGCACTGCGGCTCACCCATGGTGATCGTGCGTATGCTGTTGCGCCAGCGTGCCATTCGCGCACCACCACAAAATTCTGGTGTGCCATGAACTCACGAGCTCCGATCAAACGATTTATCCGAATGCCAACTTTGAATTTGTCACAGTTGGCCTGGATCAACTTTGCCGCATGTTGCCAAACTGGTGTTTTCTACCTTGGCCGTTGCCATTGCCTTTGGCGCTTTCGATTGGGTAAACGTCGTCTGTGCCATCCGGGCAGGCCCACGTTCTCCCTATTGACCACGGCGACGACGCGCTGGCGTCTTCAAATCGCCATAGTTGTGTAGTTGTCTGCGGCTGCCACGGTGCATCCCGCGGTTTCCTCCCTCGAGGCTTGTACGACGCCTGCCCTCAGGCTTGCGTGAACTCATGCTGAACGGTTCGCACGGGCAGGCATCCTACAAACCTAAACTTAAAGAGTCGTGCGGTGGAAAGTCTTGGGTGGCTGCTTACCCATAGCCCGATGCGATTCACCCCTCAAACTGCCTGCCGTAAAGCTGACGCCCAGCGGCTGAGCGCGATGACACATGGTCAAGCTGCCGCCAGCGCCAGATTGTTAGCCAGTCATGAGTTTTCAGTGGCCTCAAGCCTCTGTATCCTCGGCCATTTCCAGGGCGTCATCAACCTCGATTCCCAGATACCTCACCGTGCTTTCAATTTTGGCATGACCAAGTAGAAGTTGCACAGCGCGTAGGTTTTTGGTGCGCCGGTAGATGAGTGATGCCTTGGTACGCCTCATGGAATGGGTTCCGTATGCAGAGGAGTCAAGACCAATCTGCTGCACCCAGTTGTCCACGATGCGGGCGTACTGGCGGGTTCCCAGATGCGGGGACTTATGTATTCGGCTTGGGAATAAGAAGTCTTCAGATCGCAGTTTGGCGTCTTTGATCCAGGCGCTCACTGCTTCCTGGGTCGACGCGGTAATCTCGAATTGAACCGGCCTGCCGGTCTTTTGCTGCATGATGATGGCGCGGGCAGCCACCCGATCACCATGGCATATGTCGCGAACTTTGAGTTTGACCAGATCGCAAGCACGCAGCTTGCTGTCGAGCCCCAAGTCAAACATGGCCAGTTCCCTGACACGATGTTCGATTTGCAATCGTACTCGGATGGCCCAGATTTCCTTCAGTTTGAAGGGTGCCTTCTGGCCCACCAGCTTGTCCTTATTCCACGGTTCGTGGTGGGACTTGTTGCTCGATTCTTCCATGATGAACTCCTTGTAGTTGAAAGGAATTCAACTCTCCCGCTTTTTGGCTGAGATGGCCAGTCCGGTTGTCAGCTTTGGGGCAGACAGTTTGAAACTTCGGATCGTCATCAAAAATAGCAAGCTGCCACCCAAGTTTCCCGTGTGGTCGACTCTTTAAGACCCGTTGCCGCCGACCACGACAGTCAGCTTACGGGTTGCCTAATTCATTGCACTTCAGAATCCTTTCCTGGCAACTTCAACGTGCCGTTAATGGTTGTAAATTTATCCGAATTGCTTACCTAAAAGGCGACGTTCAAATTGCCTCAATGGCTGCGGCACACTTTGACGCAATCCTGGTAAAAATACTGGTACTATGCAAAAAAGGCACATGCAGACATCCCCACACTCAGCGCATAACCAACCCCGGTCAAATCAGAGCCGTCGAACCCATGCCACGCCGTCCGGACAACCTCGAAACCTTGCACTTCAGCCTGGAACTGCTCAAACGCATCCCACGCCAGCGCAAGATCGACTCGCGGAATCTACAACTACAACTCAAAGAGGCGGGCTATGACCGCGACATGCGCACCATTCAGCGGCAGTTGGAATCCTTGTGCCAACACTTTGACATTGAATGCGACGACACTTCGCGTCCCTATGGTTACCGCTGGAAAGAAGCCTCCCAAGGCTTTTCATTACCGGGACTGACTGAACAAGAGTCACTGCTGATGATGTTGGCTGAAAAAAATCTGCGTAACCAGTTGCCGGTGTCGCTAATGAAAGCTATGCAGGGATTTTTCGACCAGGCTCGGCGCAACCTAGCACATGGGTCAAGCAGTAACAGCGCCAAGCGCGCCAGGGAGTGGATCAGCAAAGTGCGCGTAGTCGGTACCACCTTGCCGATGATCCCCCCAAAAGTCATACCTGACGTGTTCGAACAAGTCAGTCAAGCGCTGTACAACAACTGCTGGTTGGACATCGTTTATGTCAATGCCCAAAACAAACGCACCAGCGCCAAGGTCATGCCGCTGGGATTGGCTCAGCAGGGCGTGCGAATGTTCATGCCTTGCCGCTTTGAAGGGTTCGACGACACACGCAACTTGGCTATGCACCGCATTCAAGTCGCCAAATGCTCTACTCGGTCATTTCAGAGACCGGCAGACTTTGACCTGCAAACCTATGACGACAACGGTCGATTTGCTTTTGGACATGGCGAACAGATTGAGATTCACCTGTGGGTGAAAGACGAATTGGCCGTGATCTTAAAAGAATCCCCATTGGGGAATAACCAGATCATCACGCCGTCAAAAGATCAACAGGGCGGATTTGAGATCAAAGCAACCCTTATCGACTCTGCTCTGTTGATGTGGTGGATTCGCAGTCAGGGTAAAAATGTCCAAGTCTTGTGGCCTGCCGAGCTAATCAGCAACATCTAAGGAAAATATGGTTATCACGCTCACTTCGGAACAACAAGCTCAGCTTTTTGAATGGGTTGGTCGCATTACAGAAGCACACGTAAATGCAGAAGCGATGCCCCCAGGCTACACGCTGCACATTGAGGTTGGAGCGCCTTTTTCACCAGACGCTTGGGTCATGTGTGGTTCCGCCAGACTTGAACTGGGTGATGTTGACATCAAGCTGAGTTAGTGATGCGGAAATTGCAAATGCACCGTTTTTGGCGAGTGCTGACGGGATGCAGTGTTAGGCGCAATACGCGCCGTTTAGCTCCGCTAAACAAACGTTTTGCAACGACGCAATGCGCCCGTTAGTGCCGCCAGAAACGGGATATCTGTGATTTCCGCATCCCTTAAGACAATACCTATGACCACCCGTTACCTGACCAAATCCCGCTTCAAACTGGCACTGAGTTGCCCCACCAAGCTGTACTATGCCGGCAAACCTGCATATGCCAACACCAACGAGGGCAACGAGTTTCTGGCTATGCTTGCAGATGGTGGCTTTCAGGTAGGTGAGTTGGCCAAGCTGATGTATCCCGACGGAATTGAGATCAAAACCAAGAATTCCGCTCAGGCCTTGATTGAAACGGACAAACACCTGACCGAAAACGATGTCATCCTTTTTGAACCTGCCATCGCACACAATGGGTTTTTGATCCGTGTCGATGTGTTGATTAAACGAGGTGATGTCATAGAAGTCATTGAGGTCAAAGCCAAGTCCTATTCCGGTGACCCAACCAGCCTCAGCGGCAAACGAAAGAGCATCAACTCAGACATCTTGCCTTACGTGCAAGATGTGGCGTTTCAGAAGTACGTGGCCCAACAGGCTTTTCCTCATTGCACAGTCAGCGCCTATTTGCTGATGCCAGACAAAAGCAAACACGCGACCGTCAACGGTATGAATCAATGGTTCAAGGTACGACGCCAAGGCCGCACCACTGAGGTCTTGGTTGACCAACGAGCCTTGCAGCCTGGACTGGCAGAGACTGTCCTGACCTGTGTCAGCGTCGATCATTTAGTTAACGAGGTGCTCAACAACGATATTGAGATTCCAAGTGGCCAAGGTAGCCTTGCGCAATTGTCCAAGCTGTGGGCGGATGCTTACCAAAGAGACGAACGAATTCCTCCGGTGATTGGCACTCAATGCGGGTCATGTGAGTACAAGGCTGAGCCAGGCAGCCCCTTAGCCAGCGGTTTTCATGAATGCTGGAAGTTGGCCAACCAATGGAGTGATAAAGACTTTGATGCCGGCACGGTACTCGATATTTGGAACTTCCGAGGCAAAGGCAAGCTGATTCAAGCTGGTGTCGTCAAACTACATCAAGTAACCCAAGAAGATCTCAAGCTCACCGACGACGACTTCGGACCTTTGACCAATCAACAACGTCAATGGCTTCAAGTCAACGGCTTGCCAGATGAATGTAAGCAGGAAGGCTTTTACCTTGATCGAGCGGGCTTGGCCAACGAAATGCAAGGCTGGACCTATCCCCTGCATCTCATTGACTTTGAAACCGCATCGGTGGCGCTACCATTTCACGCTGGACGCAGACCCTATGAACAGGTGGCATTTCAGTTCTCGCACCATGTGCTCGAACAAGACGGCACCGTACGTCATGTGGATGAATTTCTGTGTGCAACTCCGGGGGAATTTCCAAACTACGCATTTGTCCGGGCACTGCGTGAAGCCCTGAGACACGACCTAGGCACCATCATGCGGTGGAGTCACCACGAGAATTCGATCCTGAATGCCATCAAAGTTCAACTGCAGATGGACGACAACCCGCCGGATGACACGACGGCCCTGATCGCATTTATTGATGAAATTACCAAGGCCGGACCTCGTGCGATGGTGGACTTGGCCGATGTGGCGCGCAAGCACTACTTTCATCCCAGCACCAAGGGTAGCTGCTCTATCAAGAAGGTGCTTCCTGCGGTGATGCAAAGTGCGCCATTTTTGAGAGCCACCTACGGCAGGCCGATCTACGGGGCTGCAGGCGGAATTCCAAGCAAAAATTTCAAGGACATGGTTTGGTGGCGTCTCGCAAATGATGGAACTGTGACTGACCCGTACAAACTATTGCTAACTCAACTGGACGACGATGGCGATGGCGACGACGCTGAAATTGAAGGTATAAATCAAGGTGGTGCAGCCAGCTATGCGTATTTGCGTCTTCAGTTTGAAGACCTTTCGCTCGCGGAAAGACTGACCATTGAGCAGGCACTCTTGCGGTATTGTGAGCTTGATACCTTGGCGATGGTTATGATCTTACAGGCTTGGATATAGCTTTAATAATATATGACATGTATCGATAAATCAGATATATTGAAACAAATATATTAATAATTAAACCTTTAATCTTTTGCATATAATCTTAACTCAACCACCAAGGAAAATATGAAAACTTTTATTGATATTTTGGCTAAAGACAAGTCTGCAGAAGTGCGTGCCTCACTTGCAGAAAATGATGAATTATCTGAAGAGTTGTTAACCATACTTGCTGAAGACAAACATAAAATAGTAAGAGGCATAGTTGCTAGTCGACCCGATCTTCCGAAATACATAGTAGATAAACTATTAGACGATAAAGAAGAAAGTGTATTAGAAAAATTGATCGAAAAGCAAAAACTTTCGGAAGCTCAGTTAGAACTATTTATTCAGTCCAAGTCCCTTTCGATTAAGAGATCATTAGCCTCTAATCCTTATATCACAAAGAAAATCATAGAGAAAATTATTGACGATAATCATGTAGTAAATTATTTAGTTTTCAATCCTTCAATTAGCAAAGATATCCAAACAATTCTTGCTGATCGGATAATCAGTTCTGAATATGAATTTATGCATGAAGAACTTGCCGAAAAACTTGTTTCAATCCCTAAACATATATGGAAGAAATTTATTGATGAAAATAATGAAAATGTATGCCGGAGCTTAGCATCTAATCCAAATTTAAACGAAACAGAGATAGAAATTCTTGCAAAGAATAAATCAGATTCAGTGAGATCACGAATTGCAAGCCGTAAAAATTTATCAAAGAAGATATGTAAATTATTTTCAACCGATTCTTCAGAAGATGTTTTATATGAATTAGCGAAAAATACTAGCTTGGAGGACTCATCTATCCTAATTAGTCTTGCTAAAAGAACCGAATTTCCCTATGTTGTAACAATGTCACTTAGAAATCCACAAATTGATCTTGTAAAAATTCCATCAATTCTTGATTCGAAGGATGAAGACGTACTCTGCCACGTAGCAATAAATCCTTCGATCCCACTGAAATGGATTAATTCTTTGCTACTCAAAGGTGATTTTGTAAAAAGGGCTATTGGAAGGAATCCAACAACTCCCATAAAGACACTACTGGAACTCAGCTGTCATCAAGATGCTAATGTCAGAACAACAGTTGCTTCAAATATTAACTCCACATCAGACCTGCTTGAAAAATTATCTGATGATCCAAACGAGTCAGTACGTTTCCTTGTTGCTTGTAACCAAAACTGCCCCATGAATGTTTTAGATCATCTTTCTACAGACGAGGATTTGCTTGTAAGACAGGCCGTTGCTGGTAACTTAAATACATCAGATTCAACACGCATAAAACTCACAAAAGACAAAAATAAAGATGTTCGTATAATTTTAGCTAATCCTAAGAGATTTGAGTTTCCGATATTTGTTGATAATCCCTGACCAATGTTAAATCACAGCTGATATATTATCTGCCATGGGTTGGTAACTTTTATTATTTTATTTTAGAAAATTAGAATCATGCTTGATGTAAAAACTTATAAAGCAATGCAGGACTAATATGAGCAACGACCTGAACCACGAGCCAAGCCAGCCGATCATCGCGGTTAAAGTAAATGTAAAGCCATCTTCAAAAAATATACGAACAATCGAGCAAAAGCTCGATTGTTTAAGGAAAGTAATTTCCAATTCTAAAGAACATATTGAGGCTGGCGATCCGCCTAGAATCTATTCACAATATATTAGATACGCTTTAAATCAGTTTGATTATCTAAATTTCTGTGCATCGTCTGAGGCAAGTGACCTAAAACAAGATTGTATTCATGAGCACGTTGTCCCCCATGCGATTGTGATGGCCAAACTCCTAGCGTTAGACTCACTGACAGATGAAAATATCATGTCGATACTTAATAAGTTCTACTTTATTTGTAAAATTACTAAAGGAGAAGATAAACGGCTTAATGCAGCTGGTTTGAAAAGTGCTATGCCACCTGAATGGAATAGCGAAAATGACAGTATCTTTGCACGTTATGAACACGATAATGTGGGAATTTTTATATTAAACAATTAGCAGCAATTTTATTAATAATATAATGGAAAATAAATTTAGTTCAGATTACCAAAAATTGATTCTGGAAATGCAAAAGCTAGCAGCCTCAGATAAAAGTGTGTTCTTGCCTAACGTAGAGCCTCAAAAAAAAGCTAACTTCATTTTCATTTGTATGGAGCCATCGATTGGCCACTGGGCTCGAAGCAATAGCGAGTTTGAAGCTAAGAAAAAAGTAGATGCTGGCTTTAGAAACTTCACTTCGTCAATTGAAGACTTTATCCTACACTTTTGTGTTCAGAAATACTTGTGCCAAGCCAATCATACCTATCATTTTACTGATATATCCAAAGGGGCTATGACAACAGACTGCGCAAATATCGCTAGAGCTAGTAGATATAAAAAATGGCATGATCTACTATTATCAGAGATAGCTTTGGTTGGTACGCCCGACGTGAAAATATTTTCTGTCGGAGGGCTTGTGGCTCATCATTTGGAAAATGCTAATTTTCCTTATACATTTAATAGAATAATTCATTATTCGTCCCAAGCCGGCAAGGCCCGTTTGGAAGGAATACATGGACAAGAGAAGTATTTTGATAAATTTAATGGGTCTGTGACATTAGCACACATACTTGATGCAGCAAAAGAGGTATTTGATTCGATGCCAACGAAATCTAATTTTCGTGAATCAACTCTAAACCATTTAGCCAAAAGCAAACTTACAGACTCTCGTCAGAAGCTAATTTATATCTACAAACGAGCTTTTGAATCTGTGTAGAAACTATCTGTGCAGCAAGACTTCGGGTTGGGATTGATAATGATTGCCACGCGCTAAAACAGACAACGTTTATAGCCGATACGGTTTGACGACTTGTCAATTACCAGGCCAATTTCAAAACCCCTGTTGATTTCAATGCACCGTCGTTCTACCTTCAATGCCCGTCAAGAGCCATAACCCAGGGTTGCGTAGTCGATACTTTCGGATACCTCTGACCGTTTTTCCTCCTTTACGGACAAGTTCTGCAAGCGTAAGTTAGGCAATTCATTGGGCATACTCAGCTGCTTCGGATTAAATTTCCCGACCACTTCGCGTTGACGGTGATCGTGTCCAGAGATGTTCAAAATCTTTTTGAACCAGTATGGTTCGGTCAATCAACGCTTCAACAATTTTGTCGAAATAGTCTCTGTTTTGTCGGATCAGAGATAGCGTGATCAGGAACTGCTCCTGCAAAAATTTTCGGACCAGCGTCTCGATATGCAGTGACTCGCTGTCTGATGTTTTCTCGATGACGACCGCCAGGTTTGCCCCTGCACTCAGGTCAGTGGAGGCATCCAGCGGAATGCCCCAAATAGCGAACATTTTTCCAGCCATGCGGGTTGCCTTTTCCAAGTCAGACATGGATCCCATTGCGCTGATGTCGTTTGGCCCCAGTAGCAAGTGTTCCGCCGCACGACCGCCAAGCATGACACGGACCTTGTGAGTGAAATCACCGTAGGTCAGGTCATCGCTGTTCAATTCGTGTGCTTGGTACGACGGCACCACAATGCCATGAGATGCAATCTGCTTGAGTACGCTGCAATACGCAGGCGGCATTTTTTCCCGTGAATCAAGATGCGAGATCAAGGCATGTCCGGCTTCATGGATCGCGTGTCGGCGCTTCTTGGCATGGCCATCCGTGCGGCAATCGATTTCGCTGGTGCCGTACGCAACAAAATAAAGCAAATCATCAATTTCAAGCTGGCGCCGTTCTTTCCAGGCCAGACGCTGCATTGCCTTTTGCATCAAGCCGCGCCGCCGCCGATCGTGGTATTCATGGCGCAGGATACTCGCCAATTTGTGATGTTGCAGCGTGATCGAGGGCGCCAATGAGGCAAGGCCGACTTCAGCGATGAAGGATTGCACCAGTCCATGGTCAGGCAATTCAGAAATGCGAATTCGACGATCAAATAGCCCAGCGTGGCGAAGCAAGGGGTCCAAGGCTTCATAGGACTGGCCCACCGTCACAAACACCATTGGGTGAGCCAAAACTCTTTTGCGCAAGACATCAACGAGTTGCCGACGAAATGCTTGTGATTTTTCATCTTCATGCGGATCACGGGGCGGCGATGAATTTTCTTCATCAGGTTCGCCGCCCAGCCACTGACCCGGCGCCAAGTAGACGATGGATGGCACGTCCAACGGCAAAGCGTCAAGCCATAGGGGAAAGTCAGCAACGACCTGATCACAGTCAATGATGTGCAGTTGCATGCTGGCATCATCAGCAACGTGATGCAGTACCTCCTGGACCTCCTCGGCAGCATCGGCCTCCAAGAGCACCGCATGCCCCACCATGTCCCAATCAGCACTTTTGACTGAACCAGCAGTTAACTGACCCAACTCTGCCACCCACTTCTTGATTGCGCTGTCTTTTTGGATGTAGTCCCAGGCCAGATAGCCCTGTTGAAGTTGTGCGGTTGGGTAGCTGGTTGTTTTATCCATTTGGCGTCTCTGTGTGTGAGTGTCTGAGTGATTAGAAGACCTGGCGACAATTTGTGTTGTTTATCATCAATCCGAACAAGCAAGCGACCATTCCTGTCGTGTCATGGCACATAATAATTTCCGCTGTGAATGACACACTTCAATGGCAATGAGTGAGGTTGCGAATGGCGCTGATAACCATGTCTAGGGCTGGCTTTCATCTTCAGATTCATTTTCACCTGGCGGAAGCACATAGTCGTTCACAGCGTCAACTCGGCCCAAGCCACGCTCAATATTGCTAGAAAACTGGCGGCACACCCTAATGAAGGTTTCACGCAGCAAGCCACCACGAAAATTCAATGCATGGTCAATGTTTAAACGGTAGCCATCCACATGTGCAGTTAGCAGGTAGTTTTGGCTATTGAGCTCGTTGCAAAGCTCCAGACGTTGCATCTGGCTGGCCGATTTTTTGAAGTAGCTGTGGGTTCTGATATTCACCAGACCAACATCTTTGCGCACCTGCACCCAGTATGGAAACCAGCCGTCCTCAGTCACATAAATGTCATTGTCATCGTCGAGCGTGTATTCAATCACGGCACGTTCCAACTCAATGGCTAGGGTCACATTGGTCACGTCTTTCTCTTCAATCAAGTCGCTCATAGGTAGCCCCTGGGATTAATCAATGCCCGTCAACTAAAGTCGGTCGGCGCGTCATATTCCGGTAAATGTTCAAAATGATCAGCGTGGCCAAAACGAAAACAAAAAAGTTAGGACGTTTCACCCAATTGGGTGCATTTGGCGCTATGAACTTGGGTGCGCTTTGACACCAAAGCTTCCACAAAAGGTAATAAACCAGTACAAGGATGGCCAATGAAATCAGCGCAATTAGCATGATGTGTCAACCTCTCGTGCGGTTGAGTTGAAGTTTTTCGTTCATGTCTTCATTGTTGCGGCTTTTCACCTTCAATCAGACGAGTCACTGCCAACAATGCGGCACATCTTGTCGCATTCAGACAATACCAAAACCCATAGAGTTAAACACGATTTGGCGCATGATCTGTTAACCGGACCCAGCCACATCAACCCAGCAGCAATGAGAAATCTGGACTCTGAGAATTTTCTTGCTGCCCGAAAGCTGCTGTTGGCGAGCACCCGGTTCTGGTCGAGTCCAGGTGGCCACTTTGGCGAAAGGTTCGCCACATAGCTGCCTGCCGATCCCTACGTGGAAATGGTCGCTTTGGAGCATGCAGACCGCAAATTTCTACGACCGGATACGCTGCAGACCTGTCCCAGACTTTTCAGCCACCAAAGTCAGCAATATGACTCAGTCGAGGTGAAATGAAGGGCTGCTTTGTGGAACTCCACCGTCAATCGTGTGAACATCACTCGACGGGTTAAATGGCCGGTATCGGGCGGGCATTTCGACATACCGAAATTCGGCTATGGGCACTGACCAGCCCGTGATGGTTAGGCGACGAATGACCGCAACGGGTCTTCGACCCAGGTTTTAGCCAGTGCGAGCGCGGACAGTTTGCGGTTTTGAATTCGAATGACTGGCAAGGCTGACACCGGAATCAGTGGTTTTATTGAATCGGAATGGCTGGCTGGCCTTTTTTTGGCCGGATTGCGCAATTCGCCCAGCGTGACACACGCGCACAGCAAACCGATCACTTTTCGACAAATCCGAACAAGGATTTGGGTGTCCTGTTGTGGTCATCTCTTGGAAATTTCATGGGACCAAAATACCGTGAATCAAAGCTGTTCGGGTGCTCGCCGGCAGCCCATATTTCTCCTTGCTTGAGCGTAAAACTGCCGCGCAGGTGGGGCAGGGCCTGTCCCTTGGTGTCCAGGTCCAGCGGCCTTGAATTCGGCACTGGTTGCCCATTGATCTCCATACCGGCATCGGTTGCCGTCACAAGATCACCAGCAACGCCCACCACTCTTTTGATCAAGGGCATGCTGCCATCAGGGCACGAGCCGTGACCGATGGACGGATGCGGAATCGGCGAGCAAAAGCTGACCAGGCTGTACTTTTCACCATGACCCAACTTGTAGATGGTGCCGGGCATTGATCCTGTGACATTCAAAACGAGGCCCGATGACTTGGCGACGATGGCAAAAGTTGCCAGAACTGACAGTACAAGCAGTGATACCTGCAGCGGCACGAGGTTCAGTTTTTTGGCTTGCATGCTTCAAGAGTTTGGTCATTCAGCTTCGAGTGCATTTAGCCCGCGCGTCCAACACTGAATTCCCGATCAGTTTGGCGGCCCCCAGCATCTGTCTTTTCACCAGGGCTGCGTCCTTGTAATAGATGATTTTCTGGCAGTAAATTGGCGCGTGACCGGCGACAAACACCAGTTCGTCAGCGGGTGGCAGGCGCATGGTTTCATCCGGTGTGAGCAGGGGGCGCTGGCTCAATTGTTCATTCGTGCTGACATTGTTCAGCACCACGCTCAGGCGTGAACCTGAGAAATTTCTTTGACTGTATGCAACCGTGGAGGCGCCACTCATTTTGGAGAGCAGTTCTGCCGTCTCGATTTTGTTGGGTGCGAACGCGATCCGGATGTGGCAGTTCGACAGGATGGATTCGTCTTTGGAGTAGGCTTTGGTCAATTGGGACAAGTCTTGGGTGATCAACAAGGCCTTGAGCCCGTAGCCAGCAATGAACGCCAGGGCCTCTTCAAAAATTTCTAGTTTGCCGAGCGCCGGGAATTCGTCAATCAGCAGCAGCATCTTGTGCGGGAACCGCGACTTGGAGGCGCCGGTTTCATCAAATTCCATTTTTTCTGTCAGGCGACGCACCACCTGATTGATGACAAGCCTCAAGAGTGGCTTCAGTCGGTCTTTGTCGGAGGGCGGCACCACCAGGTACAAGCTGGTCCAGCGCTGCATCAGCGACTCGATCGTGAAGTCCGACGCACTGGTGTTGGCGGCCACAATCGGATCCCGGTACAGCGACAGGAACGACAAGGCCGTCGACAGCACGCCAGAGGCCTCGTTGGAGGCCTTGTTCAAGAACGATTGAGCCGCTTGCGATGCAGTTTTCCAGGCGACCAGTTCCACATCGATGCAGTGCCCGGCACTGATCTTTTCGTAGCCGGTGTCCCGGATGTATTCCATCACCGCCCGAAAGCCCTCGGCAATTTTGGTCTTTTCGTCGCTTTCTGAGTCTTTGTCGGCTGCCAACCGTTCTGCCAACTCGCGCACCGGTCCACCGTCAGACAAAATGGCTTGCACAGTTGACAAATTCCGCTGCATATCCTCCAGCTCATCGGACACCAGCACAAAAATAATGACCCCCGTCATGAGGTCAAAGCCGGTTTTGGCCCAATGGTCCTGCAGGCCTTTGCCGTCGGGGTCAACAATCATGGTCGAGACGTTCTGCACATCTTTGACCAGGTTGTCGTCAAGGCGAATTTCGGACAGTGGATTGAAGCGTGCCGAATCCGTTTCTGAGGGTGAAAACCGCAGGCAGCGTTGCTTCAAGACCCTTTCACGAAAGCCAGAAGTCAGAGCCCAGTTTTCTCCCTTGATGTCATGCACCAGCACGGATTCTGACCAGGACAAGAGGGTCGGCACCACGATACCAACGCCCTTACCCGAACGCGTTGGAGCAAAGACCAAAATGTGTTCCGGACCGCCATGTCGCAGATACACGGTTTTGGTTTTTTTGCCAAACGGGTTGAAGCCGACAGCTTTGAACGGAACGTCAACAGCACCCAGCATCACACCGCCAACGTTGGCCGGTGTTGGCAAGATGCCTGCAGCCTCGATTTCTTCTGCCACGGCCCAATGGGCCGAACCGTGCAAGTCATTGCGTTCGTCTTTCAGCTTGCGGGTTCGCCGGAACACGTAGGCCACCGGGAAAACAATGGCGGTCATGGCACCAGCAGCCAGCAGCACTTGAGCCGTCTTGATGACGGCCATGACATCCGGTGATGAGTCTGGCCGGAAGTACCGAAATATCCAGATCAGGATGTCCCAAGGCCAGTAAATCCGTGTCTGGCCCAGCATCGTGGCGGGCGACCCAAGCGAAGGGTGAAAACGAAACTGCCAGGCGGTGTACTGTGTCACGAGCACGAAGGTCAGCGCGGTGACCAAGCCAAAGATCAGAAAGGCCACCCAAACGAAGCGCGTGATGTCCCCTTGGGTGCGGGGAATGACGTAGAGTTGCTGTCGCTGCGACCTGGACATGCAGAGCCTTCCATTTCTAAATTTCCAGCTCAGTTTCAGGTTTAGCTACTTTTTTCGCCCGGGCTTTTGATGGCTTCAGGACTTCCTCTTTCGCGGGTTCGGCCTGCATTTCATCCGCCACCAGGCCAACGTCTTTGTCGACCTCGACGCCCAGGCTTTTCTCAAGCAAATAGTCCACGGCTTTCGACGCGTCTTTGGCTGCCGCAAAAACAGCGTGTTTGTCAGCTTTGAGGGTCTCAAGCCACGAGCCGATATAAGCCGCGTGATTTTTGTCGTCGAATTGCACGCCCGTCTCGGCACTGGCGAACGCGCTGCACAACTCCGCCACCAATTCTTCACGGGCGTACTCGCTCGTGCCAAAGCCGTTGGCCAGAGGGCGGTTCAGCCGGTTTTCGCCGCCAGTGGCGTGGCCGAGTTCATGCAGCAAGGTGCCAGCGTAGGCTTCAGGGCTTTCAAATTGGTCAGGATTTGGCATTTGAACCGCGTCGCGCGTTGGCGAGTAAAAAGCCCGATCACCGCCATGGCCAAGCGTCAGTCCGTCGAGCTTCATACCGCTGGCCACTTTTTCCACTGCAGCGATTTTTTCGACAGCGGGGCGATCTTTTGTGGTGGCGATGGGTTCGAGGGTCAAGCCGTTGCATTGCTCGACGTTGAAGGCATGGCTGGTTTTTTCGAACAGCAAGCTCAAGGTCCGCTCAGCCTGCCGCCAACTGTATTTGGTCCCGCCAGACTCCACCACCAATTGACGCGTGTCCACCTGCTGCCCGTTGGAGAGTTTGACCGTTTGCGCGTATTTTTCCGGCGCTTCAGCCAGGGTGACCCGAGCGCCATTGTGTGTGATGTCAACGTCCCGGCGGCGATGAAAAGGCAACTCGTCCCAGTATTCAATGGGTGTTGACTTTTCGCCTTGGGTGACACCACCGCCCAGGCTGGCTGCCTGCTTATAGGTCAGCCAGCGTGGATCGGCATAGCCTTTGTCCATCCCCTGCATCATCAGCATGAGCCGGTTACCACCGCTGTAAATGCGACCGGACACCGCATTGCGGGGCAGACCGGCAGCGACCCCACCCTCATTGGTCCAACCCTTGCGCCAGGGCATGACGCCCGACTCCAATGAGGCGACGATGCGGTCCGTGATTTGCTCACGCAGGTCTTTTTTGCCCTCAGTCATGATGCACCTCGACAAAATCCAAGGCGTCAACGTCATCATGCTCGGGCCCGATGAGATCGATGCCGAGTTTGTCGGCATCGCGAACCGAGTGCACTTCAGAGTCGGCCGGGATGCCCAGTTCGGCCATCGTTTGCGGGGAGAGGGGTGTCAATGCTTGCATGGTTTTTCCTTAAAAATGCCCTTTCCAGTCGGGCGTTGTGGTTCAAAGTTCAATACCTTCCTCCAAGGTGTGTTGGCGGGCCTTGGGCATTTTTTCGCCGACCTGAAAGGCGTTTTCCTGTTCGAGTGCCTTTTCTTTTCTGTCCTCAGCCACTTCAGGTGCGGCCTTTTTCCGCTCCTCCAAAAATGCCTCACGCACGTAGTCACCAGACGTTTTGAAATACTGTGCAATGTTTGCCCTCAGCGACGGTTCCAGCGCTTCACGCTCCCTGATGACGCGGTCATCACGCACCATCACCACATCCGTTCCAAGCTGCGTGAGCTTGTCGTCCGTGTCCAAAATGCCTTTCTCTCGCAGCAGGTCGACAGAACCAGGTTCAACGCCACCGTTTTGCTGTTCAAGGTCAGCCCTGGCAATTTGCTGAATGGCCTGATAGCCCAGGTCTTTGATGCTGGCGTTGGCCGCCAGCATGCGTTCATCCGGCATTGAAATCTTGCTGTCACCCAGCAGGTCAATGCCTGCCACGGGATTTTTTGTGAGGATGTCCATCGTTCTTTGATCAGCACGAAGCACGGACTTGCCCACGGGCGCGATCGTCAGGTTCTTGACCGGATCACCCGTGATGCCAGCTTCAACACTTGGGATGCGAATGCGTTCAAGTCCTTGGGCTACCTGTTTACCTCTCATCCAGGCCCTCAACACCTCAGGCTCTGTGTTCTGCAATGGATAGCCCAATTTGCCGGAGATTTCCGCTGCACGAATCTTGAAGGCGGTGTCACCGGTCAGTAGCAGGCCTTTGTCGATGTCAAACTTCTTGGCGGCGATCTTGAGTGCCGCTTCGACGTCGCGATCATCAGTTTTGCGCACATCCAGGCGGTCACCGACATCACGCACGGCCACCGTCAAGCCGCGCGTGTATTCCATGACGCCGTCCTTACCTTCACGCGCCTGCAAATCGGCCAGCACAATGTTGGGTGCTGTTTGTTGGGTGAAGCCTTCCCGGCCGGAATCCGGCGTCTTTTCTGCTTCTTCAATCAGACTGTCAAAAATGGGGTCATCGGGCTGTTCAAGTTTTGATTCTTTCAGGAAATCAAGCCAGCTTTGCGGTTTGACCAGCGTGCCATTGAGTTCGCGAGCGGCCCTGTCTTTTTCAGCGTGATAGCCTTCAGTGAGTTTGGCCAGCTCAATGGCCACCGACGCGGAAATCGATTGATCAGAGGCACCCAGACCCTTCAGTCTGGTTTGCAGATCGCCACGGGTTGCTTCAATACTGGACTGCAATTGCAGCCATTTTTCGCGGTATTGCTGTTCGTGCTGCTCAATCCCGCCATTGCGAATTTCTCGCGCAGGGGCTGTTTTGGCCTCAAAGGCATCCAGCAGGGCAATTCGCTTTTGTTGTTCATCAGTAAAAGTTTCCATAAGGGCTTTTCAGAAACAAGCTCATTGACCACCAGAATCAGGCGGGGTGCAGTCGATCAGTGGAATAGTTAGCGCTGGTCCCCAGCGGCCCTCGTTGGCGGACTTTTGAATCAGCGCATTGCGAAAGACCAAGTCATCGTCGTAGTCAGCTCGCCACTTTCCCTTTTGTTGCAGCCAGGGCTTGGCCTGGTCGAGCGATGCACGCCGTTTTCCAATCAAGGCTTGGTGTTCGGGCGTCAATACGCCATAACCCGCATAGACTTTCCATCCAACAAAATCGGCACTGGTTGAGGCACAGCCACCCCCGGTGGGTGAACTTGGAATGCACGCGGAATACGTAAACGTTGACCCCAGTGCCGGTGTTTCGACGTAAGTGGGGAAGCCGCCGGTCGTCCAGGCCACCCAGCCACTGGGTGTCAAAAATGCGGCGGGGTAACCGGGCACCCCTGGGTCCTCAATACCCACCCAGATGGCACCAGGCAGGCCCACATCAGATCCGGCAACGGTGCCACTGATTGACACTGAAGCTGGTGATGGGTCATACGCCATGCCAGCGCAAAAGACGTTGCCACCGACGGTTTGCGCCATGGCGGCCAGGCCGTGGGTGATCAACAAAATGAAACCGGATTTTTTCAGCATGAGGCGGACTTCCTTTTGATGAGGCCAGCCCAGCATCAAGACTTGGGGAAAAGGTGGTGAACCCCTGCTGGACCGGCTATACCCATACCGCGAAGGCGCAAATGCAATACCTGGCCGATCTGCGAGAGTAGAAAAACGCCATCTGCCAAAACATCATCAGAGTTGACGATGTAAGGATAATTCCTTACTATGCCATTAGCCTAAACAAAAACAGGAGGTCTCCATGCTCGCCATTCACGAAGTTGCTACTCTCACATCCAAAGGCCAGATCACTCTACCTAAACCTATTCGTCAGGCCTTGGGTGTGGATGCTGGGGGCAAGGTCGCCTTTGAGTTCTCGGGGGACCGTGTCATTGTCACGCGCGTCACTAACGAACCTCACGAAGATCCCGCCATCAGCAGTTTCCTGGCCTTATTGGAAAGAGACATTCAAACAGGTCAAAACGTTACAAAGCTTCCCGATGCACTGGCGCGCGCCATGCTGGCCACTGTAGGCAAGGCAGTCGATCTGGATGAAGACATCGTTGGCGGTGTGGCGCTGTGATTGTGCGTCACGGGTGGAAACTGCTCTTCCATGACGGTCTGATCGAGCAGCTTCAAAAACTGGAGAAGGCAGCTTCGCGCGTGAAGGCACAAGACCCAGAGG
>Ga0210037_1000232_pt1 | contig 46612 bp, 50 predicted proteins | sample CryGey08umfilter_3_FD_185451 | JGI IMG/M metagenome (GOLD analysis project Ga0210037, IMG submission 185451) | Groundwater microbial communities from aquifer in Utah, USA - Crystal Geyser 4/9/14 0.8 um filter (SPAdes) (version 3) | ecosystem: Environmental > Aquatic > Deep subsurface >...
TCTGTTTATTGGTCTATGCAGCCCTTGAGCACCGCATACGCAAAAGCCTTGCAGATACTGATACAACGTTTCCAAATCAAACCGGAAAAATGATCAATAATCCAACTGTCCGTTGGGTTTTTCAGTACTTTCAAAACATTCCGGTAATCTATATGAAGCAAACAAAGACCGCTGTGCTCAATATCAATAATCAACATGAGAAACTGTTGCGGTTAATGGGAAATTGCTATCTCAGGTTTTATTCCTGAAATTAAAAGTTATGGGTGCGGAATGTCGGTTTAACCATACCTTCCATGCACTCACGATCTTCAATTGGCCTACGCTCTCCAAGCGTTGACTCTCGGAGTAAGCCAATGAATTGATCGGTGGATACCGCCGCGTTGATTTTATATTCGATGATCATGACTTCCCTTTTGCAGCTAACGTAGAGCTAACCGGCGCCGATAGGCGCCGGGTTAGGCGCTTTTCTTTAATACACGCTTCAATCTTTGACATTGCCTTTGCACTTCCTTCCACCCCCAGAGGTCAGGCGACTTTAAATATGGATATGTGGATGCCCATTTTAGGGCGCGCTTTTCTGAATTAACGCCTATTTCACAAGTGATACTATTTTCATTAAACCATAGCTTGAATTGAATAAGACCCCATCCCTCTGCACTATACCTAACCTTTGCACCCTTGCATTTTTCTGGGGTTAAGTTGATTCGCTTCATATACCGTCGCATTGTTCTGAAAAATGGACTCGACCAAACCCTCAAGCCGTTCTTTATTTACAGGACTCCCCATTTCCATTTTTTGTGCGCCTAACAATGTTGATACAAGGAAAAAATTCCACGTATTTCCCCTATACATACGGAATTAATTCCATGACATTGAATATTGAGAGCAAAATCGGGAATGGCCTTGAAGACCACTCCCGCTGTGTTTGCTCTGCATTGAGTCACTACTGAATGAGTCCGGACACAGCGGCCAGTGCTGCTTTCAGCCTGGAGGGTTCGGTGCCGCCTGCCATGGCCATGTCGGGCTTGCCGCCGCCTTTGCCGCCGCAGATGATTGCTACTTCGCGCACGATATTTCCGGCATGGTAGCTGCCGATTAGATCAGGGGTGACACCAGCAACCAGTTGCACTTTTTCGCCATTGACCTGACCGAAAACGATCACACCGCTCTTGAGCTTGCCCTTGGCCTTATCCATAAAATCGCGCATATCGGCGATGCCTTTGACCTCGGCGGTCAGCAGTTTGATGCCATTCACATCCTGAGCTGTGCCGATCAGATCATCCAGTACGCCGGTTGCAGCTTTGGCCTTGAGTGATTGCAGCTCTTTTTCTGCTTCTTTCAGACGTGCCTGCAATGTGGTCACGGCTTCTTCGGCTTCAAACGGACGGACTTTCAGATGATTCGCTGTCTGGTTCAGTGCTGCAATATCGCTGACAAAGCTCTGATACGCTGCCGGGCCGGTAGCCGCTTCGATACGGCGTACACCTGCGGCAATACCTGTTTCGGACATGATGCGGAATGGCCCGATATCTCCGGTGCGGGTGACATGTGTACCACCGCACAGTTCGGTGGAGAAACCGGCCGATACCACGCGCACTTCATCGCCGTATTTTTCACCGAACAGTGCCATCGCGCCGGAGGCAACCGCTTCATCCTGCGTCATCAGCTTGGTTTCAACCGGATCGTTGGCCCAGATGGCGGCATTTACTTTGGCTTCAATTCCGGCTTTATCAGCGGCTGAAATCGGCTGATGGTGCGAGAAATCAAAACGCAGACGTTCGGCATTAACCAGCGAACCGGCCTGCTTCACATGCTCGCCGAGCACCTGACGCAGCACCGCATGCAGCAAATGCGTTGCCGTATGATTGCGCCGGATGGTGTCGCGACGCGGGCCTTCCACCTGAAAATGCGCGGTGGTGCCGCGTGTTACGGTGCCCTGAACCACTTTGCCGACATGCACGAATAAATCGGAGAGCATTTTCTTGCTGTCATGCACCTCAAACACAGCATCACCGACAGAAATCACGCCGGTATCCCCGACCTGCCCGCCGGATTCAGCATAAAATGGTGTCTGATTGGCAATTAACCAGCCCTCTTCACCCGCCGTAAGTGTGGCGACAGCTTCACCATCGCGCAGCAAGCCGGATACCACGCCTTCAGCAACAACGGTGGTGTAACCGAGAAATTCTGTTGGTCCGTGCTCTTCACGCAGCTCGAACACGGCTCTGGGCACCGATGTTTCACCGGAGCCGCCCCATGCCGCCCTCGCCCTTTCGCGCTGCTCCTGCATGCAAACTTCAAAACCATCCATATCCAGCTGAATATTCTGACCCTTGAGAATATCCGCCGTCAGATCGGTTGGAAAACCAAACGTATCATAAAGTGTAAACAGCGTTTTGCCGGGAATCGTTCCGCCATCGCCGGCATCGGTAACGGCCTGCTCAACCAGCTTCAGCCCCTTATCCAGCGTATTGATAAAACGCTCTTCTTCAATGCGAATCACCTGTTCGATATTCGCCTGAGAGTGAACCAGCTCATTGAAATGCACCCCCATCTCGCAAACCAGCGCATCAACCAGCTTATAAATAAAAGCCTCTTTCATACCCAGCAAACGGCCATGACGACAGGCCCGGCGCAAAATACGGCGCAGTACAAAGCCGCGTCCTTCGTTGGATGGCAACACACCATCGGCCATCAAAAAGGATACCGAGCGCAGATGATCGGCCAGCACGCGCAGCGACACATCGGTCTCCGCATTGGCACCGAATGTCACGCCGGTGACATCACATGCCGCTTCAATCAGCTGACGGAACAGATCGATATCATAATTATTGTGCACGCCCTGCATCACCGCAGCCATGCGCTCCAGCCCCATACCGGTATCGACTGAAGGTTTTGGCAATGGTGTTAATTCGCCATCGGCACTGCGGTCATACTGCATAAACACCAGATTCCAGATCTCGACAAAGCGGTCGCCATCTTCTTCCGGTGTACCCGGAGGGCCGCCCCAGATATCCGCGCCATGATCGTAGAAAATCTCCGAGCAAGGTCCGCACGGACCGGTATCACCCATGCTCCAGAAGTTGTCCCTGGCACCGATGCGGGCGATTTTATCGGCTGGAATGCCGATTTTTTGGGTCCAGATTTCATACGCTTCATCATCTTCTTCAAACACGGTGACAAACAGGCGTGAAGCATCCAGCTTCATTTCGACAGTGAGAAATTCCCAGGCATATTGAATCGCTTCTTCTTTAAAGTAATCACCGAAGGAAAAGTTGCCCAGCATTTCGAAAAAAGTGTGATGACGCGCCGTATGTCCGACATTTTCCAGATCGTTGTGTTTGCCACCGGCACGCACACATTTCTGACTGGTCGAAGCCATGGAACAAGCACGCGACTCAAGACCCAGGAAGACATTTTTAAATTGCACCATACCGGCATTGGTAAACATCAGTGTCGGATCACCATGCGGAACCAGTGAGCTTGATGGCAATACTTCATGCCCCTTGCCGGCAAAATAATCGAGAAACTTTTTACGAATTTCCGATGTGTTCATTGTTTATCCCTCTTCCAGACTGCTGTCTTGTTCATTCAGTACACGCAAAATTGTAGCAGTATCAAAACCCTTATTCTGCAAAAAACGGGCATGCCGTTGCCATACCCGCGTATCATGATGCCTCAGAGCCTGAGGATCACGCTGTCGGATAAGCTGTCTGCATGCTTCCGCCGCATCATACTGACCCGTTATGGCTTCTTCAGCCTGCTGCAAGGCTACATCATCGACGCCCTTTTGCCTTGCTTTGGCAACGGCCATCCACATGGCTTCACCGCGCTGTAAACGTGAGCTTAGAAAGCGCTCAGCATAGCGGGTAGCCATAGCCTTTGAGCTCCTCAATGGCGGAGTCGATAGCAATATCATCGATACCTTTACTTTGCAGGCGTTTCCTGATTTCCGCTTCGCAATACTCGCGCATGGTCAGCAGCCTTAAAGCCGCGCTATAGGCGGCTCTGACTTCAGGATTCATTGCCATCGTTACAAACAGGAAAAAAAAGAAAAGCTACTTATGCCTCTTCAGGCTTTTCCCCGATCCCCAGATCAGCACGCACCTTCGCTTCAATATCTGCCAGCATCTCAGGATGCTCTTTCAAATAAGTGATGGCGTTATCACGGCCCTGACCGATGCGCTCGGTGCCCACGGCATACCAGGCACCGCTCTTTTTCACATGATCGTTGCTAACGCCCATATCCAGCACTTCACCGACACGCGAAATACCCTCACCATACATGATCGAGAAATTCGCCTGCTTGAATGGCGGGGCCATTTTGTTCTTCACCACTTTCACCTTGGTTTCATTGCCCAACACTTCCTCACCCTTCTTGATGGAGCCGGTACGACGCACATCCAGACGAACCGAAGCATAGAATTTCAGTGCATTACCGCCCGTCGTCGTTTCAGGGTTACCGAACATCACGCCAATCTTCATACGAATCTGATTGATGAAAATCACCATGGTTTTGGAGCGTGAAATCGATGAGGTGAGTTTACGCAGTGCCTGGGACATCAAACGCGCCTGCAATCCCATATGCGAATCGCCCATGTCGCCTTCCAGCTCCGCACGTGGTGTCAACGCCGCCACGGAATCGACAATGATAATATCCAGCGCACCGGAACGGGTCAGCATATCGACAATTTCCAGAGCCTGTTCACCTGAATCCGGCTGTGAAACCAGCAGATCGTCCACATTTACGCCCAGCTTTTCGGCATAACCGGGATCCATAGCGTGTTCAGCATCAATAAAAGCAGCAGCACCACCGGCTTTCTGCGCCTCGGCCACGGCATGCAAAGCCAGCGTTGTCTTGCCTGAAGATTCAGGACCGTAAATTTCAACCACCCGCCCACGCGGATAACCACCAATACCCAGCGCCGCATCCAGTGCCAGCGAACCGGAGGAAATCACTTCCACATTCACCTTCGCGTGATCGCCAAGCCGCATGATCGTTCCTTTACCAAACTGCCGTTCAATCTGGCTTAATGCGGTATCCAGTGCCTTTGCTTTATCCGACATATCCATATCCCCTCACTTTTCACTTTTTGCAAATTATCACGAAATTAATTTCGGCGAACCGTAACACGACCAGCATAGCTGCAACAACGTAATAAAACATCAGCAGCATGATCTGATGCGTCTTCCTGTGAAAGGCACAGCTTTCCGGGAGCTTGCTGTTCAGGCTCAGCTTTCCGGTTTCATTTGTGCCCTGATAGGTTAAGCTTTTGATCATTCTTAAGTGGAGGAAAGTATATGCAGGCACTTCTTCTTTTATTAGGCCTTTGCCTGATCATTTCCCTGTGGGCTCTGATGCGGCAACGGCGCTTGACTGCTCAGGCGCAACATCATTGCAAGCAGGCAAATCATCAGGCCGAAGAGACCTCTGCTGAACTGAAACAACTGATCAATGCAGCCAGCACGCTCGTCTTTATAGTCGATGAGCACATGAACATCATCACCTGGAACCAGTTTGCCGCGCACATCAGCGGCTATGACAGAACAGAACTGGCCAGACAAGCATGGTGTCATTTATTCACCGGCAGTGAGGGGCAGGATTCTATCGATAAGATCATCCAATCGGTGCTGGCCGGTCATGAAGCAACCCACATCGAGTTAAGTATGACGGCCAAAGATGGCAACATCATCGACATCATGCTGAACGCATATCCGCGTCACAATTCCCATGGCAAGGTCACCGGCGTCATCAGCGTCGGGCAGGATATTACGGCGCTGAACATCTCCAAAGCACAGACCATACAGGCATCAAAACTGGCCACGCTGGGTGAAATGTCGACCAGCATGGCCCACGAGCTGAACCAGCCGCTGAATGTCATGCGCATGGCGCTGGGCAATTGCCGTCGCAAGCTGGAAAAAGGCAACACGGATCTGGAATATTATTTATCCAAGGTGGATCGGGTAGACAGTCAGATCACACGTATGGCAAGCATAGTCGATCACATGCGCATGTTCGGTCGCAAGGCTTCAGAATCTTTCGAACCGCTGGACCTGAGAGAAATTATCGAGGGTGCTTTTTCGCTGATGAGTGAAACGCTGCGGCTGGCCGGCATTGAAGTGATCAGAGATATCTGCGCTGATCCATTGCCGGTAATGGGCCACAGAATTCAGGTCGAGCAGGTGCTGCTCAATCTGATTTCAAATGCCAAAGATGCCATGAACAGCCGGATAAACCTGCAACAAAAAACGCTGCACATCAGCGTCGAGTGTGATGATACGCAGGTTATTATACGGCTCGAAGATAATGGTGGCGGCCTGCCTGAAGATAAAATCAATCGCATCTTTGAACCCTTCTTTACCACCAAAGAAGCCGGACATGGAACAGGACTCGGCCTGTCGATCAGCTATGTGATTATCAAAGATATGCATGGCACCATCACAGCAGAGAATACTGCTGCCGGTGCCCGTTTCACCATCACCCTGCCGACAGTGCAGGCTGAGCCTGTTTCCACCGACATCTCTGATGCCAACAAAACCGATGCCAACAAAGCCGATGCCAACAAAGCCGATAGCGGAGTCGAACATGGCCGATAAAGTTCTCATAGTTGATGATGAAGAGCTGATCCGCGAAGAGCTCAGCGAATGTCTGGAAGAATACGGTTATGCATGCTTTGCTGCTGCCAGTGGCAGCGAAGCACTGCAAGCCTTGCGTCAGGATCACAGTATTTGCATTGCCATCGTCGATATTCGCATGCCGGGCATGAGCGGACTGGAGATGATCGCCACCGCCCTTGACGATGCACAAATCAACCGCGACCTGCAATACATCGTCGTCACCGGCCACGGTTCAACCGAAGAAAATATCGATGCCATTCAACAGGGTGCGGTAGATTTCATGCAAAAACCTTTCGATTTCATGCGTCTCGTGCATGCCGTGGATCGTGCTCAGGAGCTGGTCAACCAGAATCGGAGCAGGCGATATTTCGAAGAGCTGCTGCCGCCAGATATCATTGCCAAGACATCCGATCTCAGCCAGTTGTGCAACTGGGTTGATGGTGCATACGAAGGCGTGATGAACTTTTTACTGAGTGATTCAGAATATGACGATCCGGAACTCGGCAAACACATCCACAACATCGGTGAATGTGCCGCATTGATGGCCGATAAGCTGGGCTGGTCTGAAGCAAGGCAACAAAAACTGCTGCTGGCGGCACCCTTGCACGACATCGGCAAAATCGGCACACCTGAAAACATCCTGTTTAAACCCGGCGAGCTGGATGCGGCAGAATGGTCGATGATAAAACAGCATCCCGAAATGGGTTATCGAATTCTTTCTAACTCACCGCAACCGGTCATGCAAATAGCCGCCAATATCGCACTACAACATCACGAACGCTGGGATGGCAGCGGTTACCCTCTGGGACTACAAGGCGACGCCATCGCCATCGAAGCACGTATTGTTTCCCTGATCGACATCTACGACGCGCTACGAACAGAAAAACCCTATAAGCCAGCATTAAGCCACGCCGAATCCGTGGACATTATTCTGAACGGTGACGGCAGAACATCCCCCGGCCACTTCGACCCCGAAATTTTGGCCATCTTCCGCAAATATTCCGATCAGTTTTCTGCCATTTTCACTTCGCATCAGTAACTTAGTCAAAGCCAAAAACCATGAAATGACCAGGTCCATTCAATAAAGTCACCAGATCTCTGGCGGAGTTGGCTTAACAGACCCTGTCCCGCACTGCTCATACCAGAGGTGTCTTCCCGGCAAACAAATCCCCCTTTCATGCACGATTCAAGACCAGGCACCGTAACTTACGAATTCGCTAAAGATGACTTCAAATATTTTTCTAAGCCGCCTGTGCGGCGGTGAACTCGCAGCGAAAGTTATTGGTGTCGTCGTAGCTTTTCTAAGCCGCCTGTGCGGCGGTGAACTGGAAATATGACTACGAAAGTTACAGCGAATTTTTCTAAGCCGCCTGTGCGGCGGTGAACGAATTGCATTATGAAAATGACGCGTCGTTCATTTTCTAAGCCGCCTGTGCGGCGGTGAACTTATTATATAACAAAAGACCGGCAACGTTGACTTTCTAAACCGCCTGTGCGGCGGTGAACATAATGAGTTCTTTTCATCAACTAATTCGCACTTTCTAAGCCGCCTGTGCGGCGGTGAACAGCAGGCGCTTAATACGTTTCAAACTATGTCATTTCTAAGCCGCCTGTGCGGCGGTGAACATTATGATGCCAGGACGATCTGATAAGAAACGTTTCTAAGCCGCCTGTGCGGCGGTGAACGTTTTCACACGCACACATTTGGAAATGTAGTCTTTCTAAGCCGCCTGTGCGGCGGTGAACTTCGAATCGTATCCGGGACGAACGCGTCAGCGTTTCTAAGCCGCCTGTGCGGCGGTGAACTAAAAACGGTGATCATAAATTTAGATGTGTTATTTCTAAGCCGCCTGTGCGGCGGTGAACGGTGTCACAGTTCTCGATGATGTTTTGAACTTTTTCTAAGCCGCCTGTGCGGCGGTGAACCGATGAGTGATGCGAGTGAAACGCGTGATAATTTTCTAAGCCGCCTGTGCGGCGGTGAACAAAACGTGCCTGTTTTTTTCGTTTCCCCATTCTTTCTAAGCCGCCTGTGCGGCGGTGAACACAGATTGAAAATGTTAAGTTGACTGTGTCGGTTTCTAAGCCGCCTGTGCGGCGGTGAACAAATAATGTGGGAAACGATTTTCCCGCGAGCTTTTCTAAGCCGCCTGTGCGGCGGTGAACTTGAGTGAAATTTTATCAGGTGGCGCGAACGCTTTCTAAGCCGCCTGTGCGGCGGTGAACGTTCATGTATGACGAACGTATCGAGCATTGAGTTTCTAAGCCGCCTGTGCGGCGGTGAACCTTGGCCGGGGGTGGTTACTCAATCGCAACTGTTTCTAAGCCGCCTGTGCGGCGGTGAACCACGCACACATTTGGAAATGTATTCAGCCATGTTTCTAAGCCGCCTGTGCGGCGGTGAACCGTCATATAAACAAATTCAACGAGCGGCTGAATTTCTAAGCCGCCTGTGCGGCGGTGAACTGGTCATGATATCGTTCAATGTTGGATTGCTGTTTCTAAGCCGCCTGTGCGGCGGTGAACTTGGCGATGATGTGGGGTGCTGGGAGCAGGTTTTTCTAAGCCGCCTGTGCGGCGGTGAACGGTGAACCCATGCGTCAGCGAAGTCTTCAAGTTTTCTAAGCCGCCTGTGCGGCGGTGAACTCGATGGTTGGCGTGCTGGTAGTGTTGATTGTTTTCTAAGCCGCCTGTGCGGCGGTGAACGAAAATCCAGCGTATACCACACAACAGATGATTTTCTAAGCCGCCTGTGCGGCGGTGAACGTTGAAAAATGACAGGTTTGGAAGTTCTCGCGTTTCTAAGCCGCCTGTGCGGCGGTGAACGCCGCGTTATAAGAACCTATGAACGAGAGGCCTTTCTAAGCCGCCTGTGCGGCGGTGAACCGCGCTTTGCAACGTTTTCGTCAACTGAATATTTTCTAAGCCGCCTGTGCGGCGGTGAACGTTATGAACGTTGCTGAGTATGCCCAGCTTGCTTTCTAAGCCGCCTGTGCGGCGGTGAACTCGCGCATTCGCGAAAGATGATTTTAAGTATTTTTCTAAGCCGCCTGTGCGGCGGTGAACCGTCGTGCAAACCTAAAAAAATAAGTTGCAATCTACACTTACAGAAAAATGATGCAAAAGACCATCCAATTCAGCATAGACTGCAACCTATTGAAATAATTAGCTATTTGCAAAGAGCAAAAAACTTTGGTCAAAAGATGGGGACTGTGCTCCTTCCGCTTAATCCGTAACAGGAATAGGGGCCTTGTATTGGATGAGCAGTAATTTTCTGCTGAAGAAAAAGTTTGAACTTATGACCATTAGATACGCTCTGCATATGAATGAAGGGCAACCGACTTATTTCCTGCTGGTAACCTTCGAAGTGTTTCAATGCCTCTTCATACGACTCACCTGTACGCCTGGCCCTTCTCCGGGCTAAATTTTCTCGGCTGCCTTTCGGCTTCACCTGGCTGAAACAGGCATATCCCGAAACATGCTCAGGAACTGCCCGAATCTCACCGATACTCACATAGTCGCTCAATCTCTCCAGCCATTTCTCACATTGGAATTGCTTCAACTCCTGCTCACTTTGAGCAAATAGCCTCAGCTTTGTCCCCAGAGAAAACTCGGCCGCATCATACTCCGGAAAAGAGACCCCAATCGCTGATTCGCCATCAGCACTTTTGTTCTCCGCCAGCGCAATGTGAATCTGCTGAAACAGCTTTTGCCAAAGAAAGTTCAGTGATATGTCTGAATCGTTCAATAATGATATTTCTCGATAGGCATTCATCTCGGCCTCCTACTTATCGCTTTCGCCGAATACGCCACCACGAACTAGAACCGCCATAACATAATGCTCATCTTCCAGCCGGCCAAGGCCTTCACCCCGAGCAAACTTATCGAAGAAGGTATAAAAATCCTGTTTATCCTTTGGTGTGCGAAAAGCTTTTCCAAGATTCGTGACAGCACCATAAGGCTCGATAGCTATAGGGCCAGCGGACGATTCCTGATCAGCGAATTCCGGATACCAGGTATCAATAGTGCGTAAAGCATTGCCTATTTTTTGAGAATGCATCGCTGCAATCTCGTTCACCGAATAGAGAATTTTACTTTTCTTACTCTTGCTGTTGCCTTTGTCCAACACCAGCTCTTCACTCGGGTAGACTTCCTGCGCTTTCCCCACCTTGGCAAAGCAGTTGATATCCAACATCAGGAAATCATTTTCGCTCGACAGTGCCGTAGCAATTCGCTCAGCAAGAGCATTAACATCGTCATCGTTTGCATCAAAGTTCCGTACACTGAACTGAGTGGCATCAAATACCCATCGTTGCTGTGCATTTTCATTCAATGCACTAACCTGCACTTCAATGCTTTCCGCGCCTACACGGTTGCGCCACAAAAAACGTGCGCTGGCTATATTCATGGCATAACGCCGTGCCAGCTCTCTGAATCCTTCTCTACTGATGTAATCTTTGGTTGCTGCCTTGTAGCTCTGATTGAATGCAGCATTATTACAGGCAGATGGGTGCTCAACACCGCCCAACACTTTTAAGGAAAAATGTAATTTAAGCGTATCCTGATCTGCTCCCAGAGCGCACGAATCGACCCTCTGCAAATTCGCCTTTTCAACTTCAGCATTCAATTTGACCGGATCATTCTGTATTGCTGGCTTCAAACGGTTTGAAATGGTTCCCCTGACAGATTTCTCTTGTAAATTCAAAGGTGTTGCCTGTTCTCGACTCTCCCATGATGTGCCATACATATACCCATCGGATGGAACCAGTTTTTTTTCAAATGCCAGTACTGATGCAATGTTTTCTTTTTTAGCCATGATTTATCTCCTGTTGTTTGTGTTTTTTTGTAGTTGTTTATTCGTTTGGTTTATTTTGCTGACAACGGTACAGATTACTTTCTAAATCCGTGTGGTAGTGCCAAAGGATCTCATCCAGAGATTGGATTCGATGGGGCATGCGGAATTCGCCCAACGTCACGACGCTTTCTGCAAACCGATGAGGAATATCTGGATCGCGCTGATTTTTTGCCTGTCCTAACTCGCTTATGCCGTGGAATCCCGTGGCAACAGGTACAATCCAACCGGATGTTTTACGATGGCTTGACCATATCGTATTCCCATCGTCATCTTTATCACAGTGGTGATGAACAGCCAGATAATCGAGCAGCCCATCCAGTGCATCGAGCCCATTTTTCATTGCATCAAGCATCAGTTCACGTCGCTCAATGATGGCATAACCGGGCATGAGTTTACGGGTCAGCTTGCGCAGATCAGTATCGTTTCCCTCCTCTGTTCTGAAAGCAACAGGAGCTTCAAAAGAGAGAATATCTCCGCCTGCTATTTTCATGGATGCATGAAGATGATGAGAAATCTGATCAAGCAAAATTTTCTCATCATCTTTATCGACTCCGGAATACTCAATGAGTAGGGAAACCTCCAAATGACAACGAGCCTCTTCGATAAATGCTGGTCTGGAGCCATCTTTATCCAATGGATTACCTGTTCCGATAATTGAATGGACATAATCACCAGTGCCCTTGTAGGTCTGCAAATCCATTTCATGTGTCACTACTGCCACGTTCTGAAATACAGCAGTTTCCAAAGAAGTTGCATTCACTTTTCGTTGTAAGGCATGTATTGCACCCAACCAGGCTGTCATGGCTGGAAAGCCAATCGTAAACGGGCTCGACAACGCATTGGCATTATGAACCTTGATGTGCGGCAGTAATATTAGCCGCCTGATATCGCCAATCATCGTAACCCCTCCCGATTTTCAGATACAAGTTCGTGAATATGAACGCGTTCTGCCTCGCCCAATTTGTAAGCATGCTTACCCATTAACTTTTCATAAGAACGGATGATCCAACTGGAAATTTCCATGCAGAGTTTATCCAACCACTCACTTTCTTCTTCACGTGTTTGTTGGAACTCATCACAAAGCCAAACTTTCTGATGCGGCTTTAAATGCGATAGTTCCGGTCGGTATTGCTCGGCAGATACCAATCGCACTACCCACATTCGATCAATCATTCGATCTACCAATTCCTGAACCCGATAATCTCGACCTTCTCTGATGTTTTTGTTGTTATAATCTGTTTTGAACAGTTTGTGCAGGGCATCGAAAACCTCCCTGCATTCGTAATAGCGAAATGATTCACCGAAAAAATTCTGCTTGGGAAAGTGAATCTTCTGTTTGTTCAGCGCAGGAGGGGCAGAGAGCAGCAAATGTGCCTTTCCTCCATTTTGATTGTTTAACACACTGATGTTTTGAGGCTTGGTTCCACCGTAACCAATTGTGGAGAGGCCGTACAATTCAGGAAACCCCTGTTCACTGAACTCATTTTTCCTTTTCAGGTCTCGCAACGACTTTAATTCATCAGAGAAACGCATGGAATCAATGCGCTTTCTCAGCTCAAAGATAAGCCCGGAATTACTCAATATAGAAAGTTGGTGATAGTTGGCATCAACAGGGAAGTAAACTTGCTTGATTTTAGAACTGGTAATACTTCCACTCCCATCACCGGCTTCTATCATTGCCAGGAAACCGTTTTTCAACGTTTGATAGTCTTCAGCTTCAATCGATAACAATGTTTCCGAAAGCTCTGATTCCTTCTGAATATGATCGATAAGCTTCCTGCCATCCGCCATTTCAAGCGTAAGAAACTTGTATACATCCAAAGCAGCTGCATTTCCCAACGCATCCGTTTCAGCAGCAGCATTGCCACTTCTTAAATATCCATCACGCATCAAATGAGCATCAGCAATAACTGGTGTTGCATATCCATTTCTATTCTTACGCGCACTAGGGTGGCTGAATGTGCAAGGGTGCGTAGACAATGACATTTGCCCCGCGCGTTTTGCTGCATTTGGCAGCCAGACTTCAAATGAAAACAACTGCTCACACAGTGCGTTTTTTTCATGAACCGTCACTTCATCCATCAAAGTCGTGATGTTCTTTTTTCGCCAGGCCTCTTTTCGATCTTCAAAAAATATTTTTATTGCCGGATCTACCATTTCTCCTCCCTTTATAATCCATACAGACCAAGCTGATCCGAATATCCGTATTCCTGATTCTCTCGATCAACAAAGCTCAACTCGCCATAGCGAAGTGAAACAGATTTCTCATCGCTATCACGAGCTTCCGCCTGCTGGGTTAATAACTGTTTATAACTGCGGAACAGCCACAACCTGTTTTGCTCATTCTCACTGAGCTTCTGATGCGCTATTTGCAAAATGCCCTCCCTATTGACCGGATAGCCACGATCATCTTTTTCGATAAACAAAAAGCACTCTTCATCCGGATCATACATCAAAAACAGCTTGGTTGTAGGTTCGCTTTTGCGGAATGGATTGAGTACCTGCGGCAATGCAGTTAAATACCAGCATCCGGTCAAGTAACCCTGTAGGTTTTCCGGGCCTAAGCCTTGATAACTGGTAAGTTGCATCTCAGTTACCTTGTGCTCTAAGTCCGTCAGTGAATGCCGGAACTCCAACTTTTCTGGCTTTTGAATTCGTGGAATGGCATTGATACTTTTCGCAAGGGCATCGGTATTGATGAGTTCGCGCAGATCATGCGTATCAAGTTGCTGCATCTCTTCATAACCCGGACGACAAAAATATTTCTGACCTGAGCGGTTACCATCTTTAATGGCTTTCCAGTTATATTGAAGCAATCCGATATTAGGGGAGACTGCCGCTCCCTCCCGGTGCCGCCGTACTCGCCCCGCCAACTGGATAATTGATCGATAAGATGATGGCTCAACGATTGCCCAGTCGAAGTCATGGTCTCGCCCGACCTCTTCAACTGGTGTAGCCACCAAAATAAATATCACCTGTTTTGCTTTGCTATGATCCAAATGGTTACGAATGACCGAATCGTTAAATGCCTTTGGCTCAGTACCAGCAGCTTCTTTGCGTTTGAGTATGCGATCCAGGTGTTTCTCCTGCTCATGCCGAAGCAGCAAAACCTGTTGAGAATGGTAAGCCATCACCTTGACATCAATATCTTCAGGCCAATCACATATCATAAGGTGTCTGCTTAACGCGATACACGGTGGAATATTAGCCACTCGCACAACGCCAAATGAAACCTTACAACCTGTTTTCCGGTCCTGTGTATGGTGGAATTTATGCTTTGCCAGAACAGCTTGCTTAATCTTGGAAAAATACCGTTCCTGTTTGGTTAACTCGCTATCGAATTCGCACTCATCCACAATTTCCTGACATTCAACGATTTCGCCTATACGTCGGGCAGGCTGCTCTACCAATTTTGCAACACGTTTGGCAATAAACTGCCTGTGCTTTTCACGATAGGCATCGATAGCCTGCGGACTCAGTGTTTCTCCAACGGTTTCAACGCGCGTGTTGAACTCATCGATCCAGGCGCATCCGATTTGTTTATCCGCATCACGCGTTTGGCTAAACAATAGCCATCCTGCGCGGTATGCATTGAAATACCCCTCTGCCAAATCAGGAGGAATCGTTGCCGATGAAATCATCACCTTTCGACCCAGCATACCAGCCAAATGAATTAATCGGCCAATGGCAATCAGATCACTGCCGGTAAAGTCATCAACCTCATCAATCACCAAATCCGAGGACATCAAACGCAAGCTTGGTAAAATATATCTTCCTCCCCGTTTGGTTTCTGTCGCCGCCATCATGTGATCAATGGTGCAGGCAAGCACAGGAGCATAAAGAAATTTTCTATCTCGCTCCTGAGTCAGAACTGTTGCCAATCCTTCTTCAGGAATATCGCAATCGAAATGGACTTCCTCATCCAGCAATGACTGCGAAGATTCAGATCCCAGTTGTTCATCATTTAAGTTTTCGTCGGAATTCATATTTTGATGATGAAGCTCCATAACCGCTCTGGAACCAATCAGAACGGCCAACTCGCTGCTATCAAGGCGGATACGTTCACGATATTCGTCGCCTGTTTGCAGCGTTAGCGTACGTAAACCCAGGGCAAGGATATACCGCAAGCTTTCACCATCTTTCGACAATGCCCGCATCACCTTGGCATTGGCAAATGTTTTACCGCAACCGGTACTGGCCATATTGACGGCAAAAAAACCATAATGCGATTTGGCATGCGATTCCCGCCAGGCTTTTATCTTCTCAACCGCTTTATCCTGCCAGCGAAATGCAGAACGACTCGGCTTTTTTAATGCCTGTATATCTTCTGCTAACGGTGGCTCGCACTCAAAAGCAGGCAACAAGTGAGCTGTGCGCAAAGCATGTGTGGAAACACCAACAAGATGTTCATCCAGTTTCTGTTTGAATTGTTTTGTTTTCCTGTCCGTATTGGCAAATAGACTTGTTGTATCCTGCCATTGCGGATCAGCACTCTGCGACGAGTAGTAATGATCACCCAACATCAGGCACAGGCGTGCATGGTGAAGCACAATGCGATAGCTACCATCATTCATGCTTTGCTCGACTAAAGGCAAACAACTTTGCAAGCGATCTGCCCACTTCTTCACCTGCTTTAACCATCTGGAAGATTGACTTAACAAGCCTTGAGGGAACTCAAAACAAGCTGCCAGTCTTTTCTGATAATCCTTTTCATCTCCCTGGTTTTCATAGCCCCACGCTTTAGTCACTCGCTTCAGAAGCTGAGCAATATCCGGTGCTGGTTCACCCAGCCACTCCTTTCTTGTAACACTCTGATCATGTGAAAAGTTAGGCAGCCGATGATGAGAAACAATCAGCCATGAAAGTAGTTGTGCTGCCGGTGGAAGTTGATCCAAGGGCTTTTCTTCCTGCAATGCAACGATTGCTTTTAATTGCGATTCATCCAACTGACCATCAATCAACTTTTCTAACCAAGCCGAATCACCCTCTTGATTTTGACAACTGTTTATCAACGCATGCAATATCAAACAGGAAATCCACTCATGGCGAATAGGGTCGCCCAACATAGACGATTTTTTAAGTTTTTGCTGAAACAGAGCTGTCGCTTTACCCCAGTCATGAAACAAAGCTGCAAGCGCTGCAAGTGCTTTAATCAGTGGTAGGTAATGCCAGTCGTTCTCAAACTGGGTGACCATTTTTTGCGTGCTATTCACTGGCACAATCCCCTGTTCATTAAACCTGCTTCGATTACCCACCACCCAGATCAACTCGCTGCGCGAACGGCTCCTGATCCAATGGCAGGAAACCGCTGTGCTTTTGCTCGCCGTCTGGCGCAGCATCTTTTTCACTGTGTTCAGGCCATCCTCGGTGATCACAGTCTGCCATGTGTTATCGCCAATGCGATCAGCAAAGGCATCGAGCACTCGCCGGGTTTTCTTCAGGGCATTCTTTTCGCACTGGGAGATAAACGTCACCATCATTTGGGGTTGCCTTTATTACTCTTGATGCGCGGTTTTTTATCAGGAACCAGATAGTTTTCAGAGGTAATGACTTTTCTTCCGGTCTTTGTTTCCAGTTCCTTGCGTGCGTTATTAGCGATGCGTCCCCCGGATTTTGCCGCTATGGTGTTTTCATTCATGCCGGTCGCATCGACGCTTTCAGCGATCTGCCGGGTAGAGAGTTCGGCCAGGGCGGTGAAGATAAGCTCGGCTTCACTCATGTGGTCGCGCAGGTTCTGGCTTTTGAGGCCTTTCAGGTCTTTGTGTTGCCTGATACCGACCTCAGCCCATTCCTGATGAATGATGTTGGTGAGGATGGCGAATTCCTCGCCCTGTTTGATATCGTGTTCGGACCAGTAATCGGTGAGTTTGTTGCGGGTCTCCTGTCCGGTCATACGCCTTTGAATCCACTTTTCACTGCGGCCGTGCTTTTGCCAGGTGGAGCGGGCGCGATCAAGGGAGCGGGAAGGGTCGGCCATCTCCTGCATGCGTTCGTAGCCTACTTTGGCCAGCCAGAGTTTGATGGGCTCGGCCTTGGGGCTGGGTACGGACTGCACCAGCCGCAGCAGGGTTTCGGCGGTGGCAACGTCGGTAAGCCTCTGTTTGCCATCTGTGGCCGTCATCTTCAACTGGTGACAATTTGTCACCAGTTGACTGCCCTCCGCAGCCAAACGCTGTTTGAGCTTGTTCCAGTACTTTCGTGCAGTCTGTGGATTGGATTGCCGGGTCAATACCTGCACGATATCGATCACCGAAAACCACCAGATTTCAGCTTCTTCGTCATAAATCCGGCGAATTTTGTAATCCTCGAATAAGGCCATATCCATCTGCATACCCTCTTTCACTGGCATCTCTCCTTGATCATGCTTCCGGTTTTGGCAATTCGCTCTTTCACGCTGAGTTTATAGCTGTTCAGACCCGCCTGACTTTTAATTGTGGCGAATTCGCCATAATTAAAATCAGGATTGTGTACCGACTCCCATATCCCCAGAAATTCGACTGTATTACGATTGCGCAACCAATCGGAGATAAAGAAATCACCATCCTTGGCTTTGAGCATGTCCGTCAACGAGATGTAATCCTGATGGCCGGAAGTCATGATTCTTATTTCAGCGTCCAGCACCTCGATTTTCTTTACCTTGCTCATGTCACGCTCCTGCGCAGATTCCGATTAGCTTCTTTAGTCAACCGTTGCTTCTGCTTATTCCAGCATTTCCAGGCAGGCTGATCCCCTTCAAACAAAGTCATATTTGCTTTCATTTAATCTTTCTCCTGCATTAACGCCAATGCCTTAACCTGATCAAACATCACATCCAGTGCTTTATGATCGGTGAAAGCCTGCAAACACTGCTGGCGAAACTCCTGCTCGGTCGCATTCTCTTTTGCACAGATAAATGCCCACGGCAATACAATGGCATCTTTGATCAGGTCGGCCACATCAAAGACCAGTGCTCCCCTGCGTGTTTTGCCATGCATCACCGCAAAGCCGTGCGGAATACCCAGTACCCAGAGCGTGGTGGCAGCCATGCCATAAGCGAGGTAGTTGCCGTGATTGAGAAAGCCGTTGGCTTTATCGGTTGCCTCATGTTCCCGAGTAAATGATTTCATATTCGTTGAGCGTGCTGCGAATTTATAGAGCTGTTTGGTCAACTGCGCTTCTGCCGTCAGCAAATCAACGGTTTTCATGGCCCGATCAATGTTTTTCCGACTTGAATCCAGCGCAGTGGATAAGGCAAGATCACCCATATCAAAACCTGCCACCTTCAGATCTCGGTCTTTAGCCCAGACTTTGCGCAGATAATCCAGCCGGGCATGTTGCAGTGTTTTTGCTGCATTCAGTCGTTGCTCATCATCAAACCAGAAGCCCAGCCACCCTTGCAGATACTCTGTTGGCCGATACTCACTTTGGGGTGTGAACCACTCAATGGCGTTGCCCATGTAGAGCGGTGTGCCTCCGCCGCCGCAAAATCCGATAAGCACCCCGGCCTGAGCTAACATGCGCACAGCTGCCTGAGTAATGGAGGTGCCATTTCCCAACAGAATGACGGTGGTATTGGCTATAGGGATGTTGAAGAACTGCTTCTCTTTCTTGGCTTCGGTGAGATAGAGAACTCGCCCATCTTTCTGCATCACCCGGCAATGCTCCAACAGATACAGATTGGCCCGCTTGGAGTGCAGAATTGTTTTCAAATCACTTGGCGATAAATCTTTCATTCTTGTTCACGCATTATCTTCACCTCGTTGACACACAAAGCCGATAGGCTATTTTTTCACCTTGTGGTCGGCGGTCATCCCGCGTCAGCGCCTTGGTCTCCACGCCGTAAAGCGCTGCCGGATCATTCTCCAGCATCACCCGCTCGCCGCACAGCTGCACAATCGAGCCTTGGATTCGAGTTGACTGAATAATCAGACTTTGTCCGTTAGCCATGCGAACGTCCCGGTCATCTAGAAGTGCCAGACTGTGATTTTAATTTCATGCATGTCCTCCAACAAACCAATACGTCCAACACTATCGGGGCGTGAGCTCATATAGTGACCTCACGCATATTGGTCACGAGCCCGTTGGAGATTTTCCGCCACGCGCTGACGCAGCGAAGCCGGGGCCAGCACTTCCACCTCTGGCCCGTGACGGCAGATTTCCATGATCAATTCGGTGGGATTGCTGTAGGGAATGCGCAATTCAAAGCGCCCATCTTCCAGCCATGTGCCTGTTTCATCCGGAAACCACTGCTCATCGGCCACCCATGCCGCTGCCCCGGATGTAAACCTGAGCACCGCCGTATCGCTCGGCTCACCGGCAAAAATACCGAAGGATGAAGTCAGCTCCCTGTCCAATTGTTCATCGGACAGCGCCAGCACTTCACCCGCCACAAGCTTCACCGAAACAATCTTCTCCAGTGCAAAGGTGAGCAGCTTCTCCTTGTTGTGACACCAGGCATCCAGATACCAGTTGCCGCGATAGTGCACCATGCGCTGCGGTGACAGCTGACGCTGGCTACGCTGGCCATGCTGGCGACCATCATATTCGATGTATAAGCGCTGCCGTTGCAATACGGCCGTGGCAATCACCGGAAACAACGGTAAGGCCCGGCTGCGCTTTCCTGCTTCGGTCATGCGGATGCGGTGCATCTGATCAGCTGCCAGCGGCACACTCCTGCTCAGGATGCTTTCGATCTTGTCGCGTAAACGGTTCAACTCATCTTCAAGAAAGCCGCCGGAGAGACCGGAAGCCAGTTGCTGCATGGTCAGCAGTGCATACAGCTCTTCGGCTGAAAACCAGACACCGGGCATTTCGAAGGTGGAAAGTTTATCGTAGTAATAACCATGGCCTTCGCGGTTGAGTATGGGAGCCTGCAGGATGTGTTTCATAGCCGCGATGGTTCGTTTGACAGTTGATTCGGAACATTCAAATTGTTCACACAAGGTTTGCATGGAGACAGGCGTTCTTCTGAGCTTCAGAAGCTTATCAAGCTGATATGCGCGTTCGAGTTTATCCATGCCCTCTTCTCCCCATGGCTAACAATTATCCAAGCGAGAGAAGATAACCGGATCAAAACACAGATACATCATCCATATAGATGAATGGCACTATTTTTATTGAGATAAAAGATGAAATGTGCGGGTTATTAGTGCATGGGTTGGGCCGGGTCTGTCCCGTGAAGAATCAGCGACGCTCCGACGGATGAGCCACCGGGCGTGCTGCCAGCAGCTTTTGCGTGTAGGCATCTTTGGGGTCTGAGAATACGCCTTCAACGCTGCCCTGCTCAACGACGTTGCCATTGAACATCACCAGCACGCGATCTGCCACATGCCGAACTACCGAGAGATCATGTGAAATGAACAGATACGATAAATTAAATTCACTCTGCAAGCGTTGCAGCAAGTTTAAGATCTGCGCCTGCACGGATACGTCGAGCGCCGATACCGGCTCATCCAGCACCAGCACTTTGGGGCGTACAATCAACGCGCGGGCTATGCCGATGCGCTGGCGCTGACCACCGGAAAACTGATGCGGATAACGATCCAGAATCGCTGCATCCATACCGCACAAGGCCAGAATCTCTGCCACTTCATCGCGGCGCTGCGTACGCGAGAGTTCCGGCCGATGCACGCGCAAACCCTCGCCGACACTTTGCCAGATGCGCATTCTCGGATTGAGCGAAGCAAACGGATCCTGAAATACCATCTGAATATGCGAACGCAAAGGGCGCAGATGATGTTCGCTTAATTGACTGACTTCCTGATCCCGCCAGTGAATTTGTCCAGAATTAGCTGGCAGCAAACGCATCACCAGCCTGGCAACCGATGATTTGCCGCTGCCGGACTCACCGACTATCGCCACGGTTTCACCTTCGGCAATGTGAAAGGAGACATCTTTCACGGCATGGTTTGCCTGCCCTCTCCTGAGCAGTCCGCCACTGTGATAGATTTTATTGAGCTTTTCGACGCTTAACATGATTCAGCTGCTTCCACATGCACGCAACGTGCCTGATGCTGATGTCTGGACCACTGATGCAGCGCCACTTTCCCGGCACAGGCCTGATCCGCATGCTTGCAGCGCGGCGCAAAACGACAGCCCGCCGCCCACAGCCCCGGCGCCGGAACATTGCCTTCGATCACCGGCAAGGGTGTACCGGGCGGATTGATTTCCGGCCGACACCCCATCAAAGCGCGGGTATACGGATGTGCCGGATGATCAAACACATCTTCCACACTGCCCGTTTCGACAATCTCACCGGCATACATCACAGCGACATCGTCACACATTTCCGCCACCAGTCCGAAATCATGCGTCACCAGCAACATGCCCAGGCCGCGCTGACGTTGCAGATTTCTCAGCAAAGCGATAATGCGCTTCTGCACAGAGACATCGAGGGCCGTTGTCGGTTCATCGGCGATAATAAAATCAGCATTGGCCGACATCGCCATGGCAATCAGCACCCGCTGGCGCATACCGCCCGACAGGGAATCGGGATATTGCTGCAACAGATGTCCGGCATCGTCCAACCCGACATCCTGCAACAAACGAATGGCGTGCTGCCGCGCCGCTTCGGCATCCAGATTCAGATGCAGATGAATCACTTCCAGCATTTGACTGCCAATGGAGAAAACCGGATTTAATGCCGTCATCGGCTCCTGAAATATCATCGACACACGGCCACCGCGCATCTTGCGCAGGGTGACATCATCCATGGCAAATATGCTTTGCTGATCCAGCAGAATATCGCCACCGGTGCGACGTATTCCCTGATGCTCACCCAGGCGCAGAATGGCCTGAGCCGTCAGCGTTTTACCGCATCCTGATTCACCCACCAATCCCATGACACGGCCCCGCTGCAAACGCAGCGAGAGATTCGATACAGCGATAATGTCTGCGTCCGAATGATCTGTGCGAGCAGGTAGTGCCAGCGATAAGTCTCTGATTTCAAGCATCGGCGGAGTGTGGCGAACTACGCTGGAATTTACCAGCCGCAGTTACAGGCTGGAGACGATACGGTGCTCGTGGTCAAAGACGAACACGGTATCGGCCAGCCCCGGCATCACCTCGAAATTATGCCGCGTCAAGCGTTCAAAATGCTGAATAAAGCGGATCAATTCCGGCTGGCTCATGCTGCCTGAGGTGGCACCCGCACGATGCTGCATCTCAGCTTCCTGCTGCATACGCCAGGCTGTAACGGCTTGCATGTCCGGTGCCCGGAGAAAAATCATGTAATCGATCAAGCAAAAAAGCTGCGGGTACTGATCTGCCAGACAGTCATTAACATAGGTGCGCCAGATGCCATCACGATCTTCCTCTGCTTCCAGCGTATTGACCGGAGCAAGCAGCGCGGCGGCTGTCTGCGGCGGAGTGCCCACGCACCAGCCTTCAAACAGAACCACATCAACAGGGCCGCTATGCAGCGGCCAGTTATCTTCGCCTGCCCTGTCGTCTCTGGCTTTATCAAAACGAGGAATGCTTAATAGGGTATCGGCATCGGCCGTGCAGATGCGCTGCAAAAGTTCGCGACCCATCATCACATCATGCGTGCCGGGTACACCTCTGCTGCGCAGCAGCGGGTGAACACGATCGGCCAATTGCAATCGTTGCTGGCGGGTCAGATATAAATCGTCGATGGACAAGATGAGGCAACGAAGGCCGTAATGATGTTCGAGTAACATGCCAAGGCAACTGGCCATGGTGGATTTTCCGGTGCCTTGCGCACCATTAATGCCAACTAACAGCGGCTGCCCGGCTTTATTGTGAGATTGCATTGACAGCCTGGCCGCTAATGGCAGCCAGTGTTCCAGTGCCAGATCGGCATACGCTGCTGGCAGCCGATGACGCTGAACAAACGCGTTGATCAGTGCGTCAGGGTAAACGCCACCCTCTCTATCGTTTGCACCAGAAACACATCAAGAAAATACACAAGCAGCAGGATAACCATCGGAGACAGATCGATCCCCTGAAAGGCCGGCAAACGACGGCGTACAGCATACAACATCGGTTCGCTCAACTGATAAATCGTGCGTACAATCGGATTATAAGGATCTGGTGAGACCCAGGATAAAACTGCACGAGCAATCACCAGAATCAATACCGCCATCAGCGCCATATGCAGAACCACAGCACATGCTTGCAGGAAATAGCCAACAATAAACATCGTCGAAACCGTTAACGCATCATGTCTTTCGAGCGTTTGGCTGCTGCCACTACGCCCTGACGTACTGCTTCATGGATATTCATTTCATACATCTTATCCAGCGCTGCCTGGGTGGTGCCATTCGGACTGGTGACCTGCGTGCGCAACTGCGCTGCCGTCTTTTCACTCTGCTTGAGCATCATGCCAGCACCATAAGCTGTCTGGCGGATGATTTTCTCGGCAATTTCGGTCGGCAGCTTAAGATTTTCCGCCGCGCCGTACATCAGTTCAGCCAACAGGAAAAAATAGGCCGGGCCACTGCCGGAGATTGCCGTTACCGCATGCAGCAATGGCTCCTGATCGACCCATGCCGTTTCACCGCACGCATCCATCACATAAGCGGCACGTTGCTTATGGTTGTCATCGGCATCGCTGAACAGCACAGACATACCTGCCCCGACCATGGCCGGAGTATTGGGCATGGCACGTACCAGAGCCAGATCATCGCGTCCGAGCATCGTTTTGATGGCCGCCGTATCCACCCCGGCGGCAATGCTGATCAGGGTCATATCGGCTGAGAAAAAGGCTGTCATTTCAGTCAGCACGGCTTTCATCTGCTGCGGTTTGACAGAAAAGACAACGACGTCCGCACCGCTTACTGCGACTTTGTTACTGGTATGCGTTTTCACGCCATAGGTTCGGGAAAGTAGCTCTAATCGCGCTGGCAGCGGATCACTCACGGCAATTTTATCTGCCGGATGTCCTGATTTAAGCAGGCCGGAAAACAGTGCCTCGGCCATATTGCCGCCGCCTATAAAAGCTATTGTTTGCATGGTTATATCCTTTTTCAAAAATTGATCGTGCGCATCATATCGTGCGCATCATCAGCAGCCGCCTTTTGTCCGTATCCAGTGTCAAAAGTGCTCACTTACAGGAAGTATGCTGCGCGCTTTTTCCTTATCTGCGAACTAAATACAGGCCATATGAACAGTTAAACAATCTATGCCTGCTCTGAATCAAACAAAGCCCGTCCGATACGAACCATGCTTGCCCCCTCTTCCACGGCAATTTTCCAATCACCGCTCATCCCCATGCAGAGCTGGCGAATTTTCGCATCATTCAAATTATCTCGCAAGCGGCATAATGAACGAAACTGCTGGCGTGCTTCCCCGTCACTCGATGCCATACCCATCAACCCGATTACCTCCAGCTGCGGCACATCTTTTAATTGTTCCAATAAATCAGCAAGTTGATCCGGTGCTACACCCTGCTTCTGAGCTTCGCCGGAAATATGCACCTGAATCAACACCGGTAAAACGCGATTTTCGACGTGTCCCGCCACAGCTCGGGCTGTGTCAATATCACACAATGAATGCCACATATAGGCAAAACGGCCGATATATTTGGCTTTATTTTTCTGCAATGGCCCGATCATGTGCCAGCGAAGCTGCGGAAACAACAAAGCTCTGTCGCGCAAGGCCTGCGGCCGCGACTCAGCGAAATCCACTTGTCCCAAGGCGGCAAGACGGCTTACTTTTTCATCTTCCGAATATTTAGAGACGGCAATCAGCCTGACGTGGCGGGCCGTTAATGCATCACGCAATGTTTCATAATTTTTCTGCATTCAACCACCCACTCCCTGCAACGAAAAATAGTCCTGTGCCTGTTGTTGTAATGCCTGTTGATCGTGCGGTTGTTGCAGCCAGACACAACAACACGATTGCAGCAGCAGCGCCAGCGATTCCGGATCGGCATGATCTGAACATGCATTGATTTTGTTCCAGCGCAGCATGGCATAGGCATCCGCCGAAAAAAACGGCTGCCGCAGGGCTATGAAAGGCAATCCATGTGTATTGGCCCACTGCAATTGTTGCCGCATCATCGCTTCGCTGCGACTGGCAGTAACATAAGCGCAGCCTTGCGCTGCATAGCCGTCCAGCTCGTGCCCGGCGATAAAGCGGACATGCGCTTCAACATCGAGCCAGCGGCACAGGCGCTGTAAAGGCAGCAGCAAAGCGCCACTGCCGGACAGGGCGCAAAGCACCTGCGGGCAATCCACCCTCAGCATGGCAATAGCCTGAATGAGCAAATCAACCCCGCCATCGGCGTCCAGCGGACTATCATTGATCAACAGCAGTTGATCAGAATTTAATCCCATGTCACTCGCTGATCCAGAGCCCTTGAAAGGGTGTATTCATCCAGATACTCCAGCTCACCACCCTCCGGAACACCTCGGGCGATACGTGAAACCTTCAGCGCATCAACTGCGGCGTAGCGACGGGCAATAAAATGCGCCGTGGCTTCACCGTCAACCGTGGCGCTGGTGGCGAGAATCAGTTCCTGCACCTCACCGGCTTCAATGCGGGCATCCAGAGATTTCAAACGTAATTGTTCAACGCCCATACCATCGATGGGCGAGAGTCGCCCGTGCAGCACATGGTAATTACCGCGAAAGGTTTGCATTCTTTCCAGCATCAGCACGTCCACCGCCTGCTCAACGACGCAAATCAGCGCATGATTTCTCGATGGTGCGTCACAAATCATGCAACGATGTTTTTCAGCAAAACAACCGCAGCGTTCACAAAATGTCATCTGTTCATGCAGGTGATGCAGGGACTGGGCCAGTGATACAACATCGTGCCGGTTCTTTTCAAGCATACTGATAGCCAGACGCATGGCCGTTTTCGGACCAATCCCCGGCATCGCTGACAGATGTTCAATCACACTGGCTAACGGTGCCGGCATCCCCGGCAAGGAAGCCATCAGAGTGAAAAACCAGGCGGCAGTGGCAAGCCACTCATGAGTTTTTCCTGTTCCTGTTTGGCGATGAATTCAGCTTTTTCGACAGCCTGATTAAACGCGGCGGCCACCAGATCTTCGATCAGCGCTTTATCCTGCTCGTCCCACAACTTATCTTCGATAACCACCTGGCGAGCCTGCTTCTGGCCGTTCATGGTCACTTTCACCATACCGCCGCCAGCTTCGCCGGTGACCTCCATTTGCTCAAGTTCCAGCTGGAGTGCTTTCATACTCTCCTGCATTTTTCTTGCCTGCTGCATCATTTTACCAATGTTCACTGCCCACTCCAAATGTCCATGTCTTTAAAAAAAGTATGTAAAAAGTTTTTTTAGAAAAAAAATCAGTATGTGATCTGTTCAGCGTTCTCTGACATCTCTTGCTGTATCTGCATTTCTGCATCGGACACATCTCCGGCCAGCTGCACATCGACAAGACGAAACTCCAGATCTTGCGTCAGATTTCTTAGCGTTTGGTTCTGCTCGGCATAAGCCCAGAGTTGCCGTTTTTTTTCATCGGCTTCGCGATGGCGAATCTGAGAAACAGTTTCCATGACAACCACATTACTGTCGGCCTTTTTTTGCTCCCAGATCACCTCGCATCCCAGCCAGCTTGAAAATGCCTGTCTGTCCTCAACGAGGAATGTTTGCAGTTGAAATTTCTCCAGCAGCAGTCGAACCCTGTTGGCTGAAAACTCCGCACATAACACGTGTTCCAGTACCGCCGACACTTCCGGACTTACCTCGGCGAAAGCTTCAAGCACATCCTTCCAGTTGCTGTAAGCATGACCTGTTGCCGGTGCCTGCCCCTGGTTGAGGGCGGGTGCTGATGCTGCTGCATGGATCGGAACAGCACTGGCTGATGCAAGAGAACTATCAGACGTAGCACTGACCGGCATCGTACTGATCGGTGCAACACCGACATCGTCGGCTTTCGGATACACCGATGCTTGTGACGTCGGATTTATCGGCTTTGCTGAATTTGCTGGGTTTGGCGGATTTTTTAGCACGGGCTGGCTGCGTTTGGGCAACGGCGCTTCACCCAGTTGAACCAGAAAACACAAACGCATCAGAATCATCTCAGTACCGCGCTGTTCATCCTGCAGAGCCAGATCGCGCAAACCGTGAATCAACACCTGATAGCGCAAATCCAGTTCATGCACAGTCCATGTTCCCGTAGATGCTGTGAGCCAGGCATCTTCCTGATCCAGCCAGTCAGGATTCACCATGGCGCAAGCCAGTTCATGCCACAGCTCAGACAGCGCCAGCAGCAAGGCTCTGGCGGCGTAACCCTGTGTCGCGGCATGGCGTAATGTGGAAACAGCCTCGCCGGCATCACCGGCGGCAATGGCGTCGGATATCGACATGAGAATTTCAGGTCCGATCAGGCCAAGTGCGGCGTGTACATCCTGCACCGAAATCTGCTTGCCGGAATAAGCCAGCACACGCTCGGTAAGCGATAAAGCATCGCGCACACTGCCGTCAGAAGCACGGGCAATACGCTGCAAGGCTTCAGATTCAGCCTCCACAGCTTCCTGACCCAGTACATATGCAAGATAATTGCGGATTTCATCGACTGACAAACGGCGCAAATCAAAACGCTGACAACGGGAACGAACGGTAATCGGCAGTTTGTCGGATTCGGTGGTCGCCAGAATAAACAGCACCTGCGCCGGTGGTTCCTCCAGCGTTTTCAATAAAGCATTAAATGCACTTTTCGACAGCATGTGCGCTTCATCGATGATATAAACTTTATAAGTCAGACTAACCGGCGGATAACGAACGCCATCGAGAATTTCACGAATATCTTCAACACCGGTGTGACTGGCAGCATCCATTTCCTGCACATCCAGGTTTCGCCCCTGCACAATGGACTGGCAGGCATCACAGCTGCCGCATGGCTCACCATCTACGGCAGAAGCGCAATTCACCGCCATCGCCATCAAACGGGCAATGGTGGTTTTACCAACCCCGCGAATACCGGTCAGCAGATAGGCATGCGCCAAACTTTGCGATGAAAAAGCATTTTTAAGGGTCCGGATCACGACATCCTGACCCACCAGATCATGAAACTTCGCAGGACGCCAGCGACGGGCTAAAACCAGATAGGACATGGGCGGCGACTCTACTGATTCAAGTGCCGTTGACCAAGCAGTGTTTGATGCCAGCGCTTGAAGCAACGGCGCTTGAATCCGGATGTGCGTTTGCATGCAACACGATCAACGCCATACACGATCAACAGGTACTGAATCAACAAAATAAAGACTCGCCGTACACCCCATCCATCGCTTTATTCAATGCCTTCGTCAGGAACTATCAACAATTCAACCCGTCGATTCAGCTGTCTGCCCGCTTCGCTGTCATTGCTGGCACGCGGATCACTTTCCCCACGACCTTCAGCAATCACTCTTCTCGGCGCGATACCCTGATCTTCCAGATACCAGGCAACCGCATTGGCCCGCTCCTGCGACAAACGCTGGTTGTACTGACTCGAACCAACACTGTCGGTAAATCCGATCACTTTAATCGTCGTGCGGGGATAGCGTTGCAGAATTTCGCCAACCTTATTCAGCGTCTTGCTGAATGCCGGTTTGAGTTCAGATGAATTGAAATCGAATGACACTTCACTGTTCATGGTGATTTTCAGATTTTCATTTTTCAAGCGCTCGACCTCGATCTGATTCGCCTGTCGCTCAGATGCCAGTTGCCGCTCAAATTCAGCTTGTTGCTTATCCATATACATACCGGTTCCGGCACCCAGTGCCCCACCGGCAGCCGCACCGATTAATGCACCACGCAAAGCGCCACCGGAATGATCTTTCTGATAACCGATAATAGCACCGGCCGCTGCACCCACCGCCGCACCGATACCCGCATTTTGCTTGGTATGTTTGTTCGGATCATTGGCCGAAATACAGCCACTCAATAACATGCCGGACGTCAGCACCACCACGGCCATAGGCACAACAGGTGATTTTTCTTTTAACTTTCTTGCCTGATATTTCATGCATCACTCCTTCACGATAAAAAAATTATAGGGGTTGAGTTCGAATTTGCCCCAGCACACCGGATAATTTCAAGGTCAACCCGTCGACACCCGCCGATTGAATCATCGACAACAACAAGGGTGGTGTTGACGGCGTTGCCGCAACAGAAAGTCCACCGGCAAGCTGCCATGATTGCGGCTGCGGTGATGATATCACCAGCTCTCCGGAACCTTCTGCCTTGATATCACCGCTGATACGCAGGCCCCACTTCCAATTTTGTTGCTGATCATGTTGCAATGTCAGTTCAGCCTCAGCAAGTGAAAGTTTCACCCCCATCGCTGTAATCATTGCATCATGCAGGCTAAGTGTCACAGCTCCATCCAGCGGCATGGCCAGGCTATCCAGCAACATATCACCCTGCGCCACCGCCTCTCCCACAAGCTCTGCATCAATGGGAAAAAATGGCCGGATACTGGCGATATTCAAACTTGCCTGCAGATCGGAAACTTGCGTATATACATCCTGTCGGGAGACAACCAGCGAAACCGGATTACCCTGCCAAAGCAGCTCGATATGAGCCGCCGCCTCGGCCTGTAACAGATGCCCCCACGCCGGTGAAATAGCCAGCGAATCAAGCTCTACCGGTACCGACAGACTGGCATCCTGCCACTGCACAGCCGACAGTTCGAGCGTGGCTCCGGATAACTTCAGGCCACCCCACACCAGCGGCAAATGCTGTTGCTGAACCACCATGATCAGCTTTTGCTCCAGCCATTGTGCTTTGTCCCAGCGAATACCGACAAAAACCAGCAGCAATGCGACAAACAGGATCAGTAAGCGGAACCCGGACAAACGTGATTCATGCTCTGGCATCGAAAGGATCCTTTTTCATTTATTCTGTCACCGTCAGTTGAACCTGCACCAGACCATTCGCCTCGGCATCGGCAGCTTCATCATCCAGGCCGATATGCGCACTTTCAATCTGCAAATGCTGTTGCCCGAGTAATTCAAGAAACTTCAACACATCGGCATAAGCCACATGTTTCATTTGTAATTGCAGAGCTTGCCGACCATCCAGTGCCGGACGTGGCCGGATATGTGTCATCGATTGACGCACGTTACTCTGACGCGCCAGTGCTTCGACGGTCGAGAGTACACTGCCGTCGGATTTTCCTTCACGAACGCCTTCGGCCTGTACTTTATCGGCCAGAAGCTTCACCGCGTCAGCCTTTTGTTGCAACACAACAATCGACTGTTGCAACATCTGTTTTTCATCGTGCAGCGGCAGTAATACGGCAAAAATCAACACCATCACCGGCAATACCAGCACAGCAAACTGAAGAATCAGCTTTTCCCGCTCCGCCAGTGTTTCGTAGTGCGGTTGCAGGCTTTGCATCCACATTTCACGGGCTCGCATTTGCACAGCCGTCGAGAGTATTGTCAGCGGATTCTGCATCACCATTTCATCCTGAAACGCACGGCCTGATCAATCAGATCGGTATCAACAACCAGAACATCCTTTTGTGTTTGCTGTTGTAAGGCCTGACGCAGCACATTAACCGCAGTCAGATCTTTCACGCTGCCGGTAATCAGCATCTCGCCATTGCGGAAGGTTACATCTTCCGACTTCCATGGCTGTTGTCTGAACACCTGCGAAATTGCGTACAATTGCGTCAGCAACTGCCCGGCCCCGGCGGTATCACTGCCGGCAGCCCGCTGTAACTGCACCAGCGCATCCACCATCGGCTGATCCGGCAACGCAGCATGAAATGCTTCAGCGATTTGCTGCTCATATTGATCGGACTGCTGACGCAAGGACATCAAATCCAGCGTTGTCATGCCCGACCAGACTAATGCTGCCAGCAGAGTTATCAGCGCGCTGCGACGCCATGGTTTGAGACGTTTCCAACCGGGCCCTGACGTCCACGCGCCATGCCTTAAATTCAGCGCATCCGAAGTGCCCTGATAGTGAGATAATGTAGTTTCATTGCGCGACAGGCTTTGCGAAAGTACAGAGCCTTGCCAGGCGAGGCCTGAACTGGCCAGAGACTCAGCAAACGGCTGCTCAAGGGCCCCGACAACTTGCATGCTTTCAGCGGCAAAGCCCATCGCCAGCAAGGATAATTGTATCTCTTCAACTGCATGTTGCAGCAGCGAAGTATCTTGCGCCGCAGCAGCTGACGACACATTGATGCGCCGCATGCCGCGCCAGACGTGAGCATCGAAATAACCCAGAAACAAACCCTGCATATCCTGATCCAGCACAGCACACGCTGCCTGACCCATGCCGGACTGCTGTTTTATGGCGGCCAAACGTGCCCAGCCATCGACATAAACGTAGCGCAGCTGATGCCACAGCGGATGCGCATCGATGTGTTGACACCATGCTTTAGGAATAGCAATAACCAGACCGGTTACATGTTGATCTTGCAGCGATAAATCCCAGCTTAACCACCAGTCCTCAGGTTCAATCCCCGCCTGATCAGCCAGTTCCTGCCCCAGAATATCCGCATCAACCAATGCCACGGAGCGCAATGGCAGGTCAATATAGCGCAGCATTACCTGTTCCATCGGTAGCAACAGGCTATCCACAATATGCTGTTCGATGCCTTCAAGTGAATCAATCTGGCTTAACAGGAAATCAGAACTCTTTGCCTGAGCTTCCCCCCTCAGCTCAGCAAGATTCTGTTCGTAGGATTTACCCAGATGCCGGTAGCCGAGCAAGTCGCCATACCAGGCCATGTGAACGACTGAATTCAAGGCTGCCATATCAATCGCTCCCGCCAAACCAGCTGTACTTTGGTGCCATTTCGCTCAAGAAAATACGCCTCCTGCCAGTCTGCATTACCAAAAATCGCCCGGCTTTTTACCATAAAGGCATCACTCTGCACACTTAATTGTGCATAACCAGCGCCAGAAAGTCCCGGTATACTCGTCTGGGTCGGCACCGCCACATAGGGTCTGCCACTGATTAATGTCTCAACATCCGCCTGACTCATCGATGGAAACATCGCTTGCAACACCTCGGGTAAAGCTGTGTTAACATTGACTCTCGTCTGACCGTTAACAGACTTTCTGGCCACTACAAATGCAGTAAGTATACGAATATCAGTCGCCGTGAAACCACGAATAAACAACAACTCCTCAAGCCGGTCCAGCGGCGCATTTTTCACTTTATACGGCTGATCGTAGTATGAAGCATCCTCAGCGCCGCCACTGCCAAACGGATGGGCATCTTTATCCAGCCAGTCCACCAGAGCATCGACCAGCGATGTATCCAGATTCAATTGCTGAAACAGCGTTCGAAACATCACCACGACGGTCGGATTGGCTTCGCCCCTGGCATTAATTAAATCGTTAATATTAAGAAAGCGATTGGCATCAACCACTTCAGCCGATACCAGTCCATCGTCCACCGGAAATACCGGCGCATCCATCGCCCAGTCCTCTTCAAGCGAATCTTCCTGCGTATTGTTCGCATCTTCGCGCAAAGCCACTCTGGCCAACTCCAGTGCCGACAGACAGGCCAGCTCCGCCTTGCTGGCAGCCTGGCCATTGTCAGCCCGTCGAATGGCAATCAAATCTTCATAAGCTGAAGTTGCTGCCCAGCCCGCAATCACCGCAACAAGACCAAGCACCACAATCAATGCAGCACCACGCTCATGCTGACGGGCCTCAGCAAATTGATTAAATCGAACCAATCGAATCTGCCCTTTCATGGTGTATTCAAGCCCAATGGAAATGACGCCACCCACTGACGCTCCCTGCCATGGCTGATTAAATGGATGCGGGCAGCGCGTGGCCAGATAAAAGCCGCATTCGCATTGTCCCAGCGGTTGACCCACATACCCTGTGCATTCATCAACTCGACCTGAAAGGATTCGGCCTCTGTAATATCCATGGTGACAGATTCTGTTGTCTGCCGCGCCCATGCCAGCCTCGACTCGCGCACCAGCATCTGCCGGTCTTCATCCAGCAGATAATGCACCAGCGTCAGCCCCGGTTTGCCGGCTTCGCGCACCAGCAACGTTAGCTGATCGAAGTAGCGGTCACCACGTCCATCCCGCTGCATACTCACCGGAATAATTTCGACCATGGAACCTGCTGTAGCCATGCCGATATCCATGCGCAACTGACGCCCGGCCCAGCTAGACGATTCAAGCGAATCGCGGCCTTCCTGCAATTGCAGAAAACCTTCACCCGCCGGACCCAGTGCCGTATAACTGACGGACAAAATCAGCACCATCACCGTCAGTGACATCAGCACTTCGATCAGGGTAAAACCGGTTTGACCTGCGGCCATCGATGAATATTTCATGCCATTCATCCTGTTCATGGCACCGGAACTTCACGGTAATAAAACAATGTTACTTCAGGCTCACTGGCCGTGCTGACCGAAACATTTCGGCGGATAAACAAGCCCAACTCGGTTTTCTCTGTTGTTGCCCGCCAATGGTAAAGCTGCCCCCCCACATCTTCATCCTGACTTAATTCGTCTGCCGGTGGCTGCGGATTGGCCCGCTCAAGCTCCAGAACATTTCTTGCCACGTCCAGCGCCACGGCATGGTGGCCCAGCGTAAGCTGAGTATCTGAAGAAACGCCCAGTCGCCCCATCAGCGCCATCAGTGCCACCGAAGCAATACCAAGTGCTACCAGCACCTCAATTAAAGAAAATCCCTGCTGTTGTTTCATGGTTCTTGTTTCTCAAGGCGAATACCGCCCGGCCCCGACTGCAAATGGATACGCCTTATCTCTGTCGCATCCGCCGAAGCAATCTCGATGACACCCTGCGTTACCGATCCATCCGGCCAGAATAGAAAATCAGCCAGTGGCGGCTGCTCAGCTTCCTCACGCTTTTGTGATGCCGCCGTATCATCAAAACTGTTTTGCGCGTTGTTTTGCGAACGTTTTTCCTGCCATGCCTGATCGATACTCTCAAGCGAACCCGTCATACCATCACTGCCATCGCGTGATGCATTCATAATATTAAAGCCGGGCGTCATCACATATTCAGAAAGCACGCCAGACATCGCCACCCACTGACCATTGCCGGGCACACGAAAACGCATACGGTCCGGCCAGACACTGCATCGAACCGGCCTGCCGCTCAGCTGCGCTTCATCCGCAGCCATGCGCAATTGCATATGCAATCGCCTGGCCTCGGAAGACACATCACCACCCAATGACTGGAAAAAAGAGGGTGCCACCATGGCAGTAATGACCACGATAATCACCAGAACCAGCAGAATTTCGACCAGCGTGAAGCCACGCTGTCGCTGCGTATACATCAGCAGCGTGTCAAACCGGCCCGCATCACTCCCAGTTGCCGACATCCGTATCAAAGCCACTACCACCAGCTTTTCCATCCGCACCATAAGACATAATATCGATATCGCCATGTACACCCGGATTCAGATAGACAAACTCACCACCCCAGGCATCTTTGGGTACACTGTCGAGATAGCTTTTGCCGCCTTTACCAGAAGATACCAGAGCATTGATGCCTTCGCCGGAAGAAGGATAACGACCATATTGTAAACGATACAGCTTCAGCGCCTGCTCAATATTTTTCATCTGCACGCGGGTCGCCTCAACTTTGGCCCCTTCTCCCACATCAAAAAATTTTGGGGCCACCATCGCCGCCATCACACCGATAATGATCAACACCACCATGATTTCGAGCAGTGAAAATCCACGCTCCGATTCACCCTGCATATCTTCACAAGCTTTACTGCGTTCCACCATTCCCTGTTTTTCTCCAGCTATCATATTTCGACTCCAATCATTATTCACTCTTATGTTCCCAACCAAAAATCGTTACGCGATAACGGATCGATAACCCGTTCCTGACCGTGAATTTTCATCACCGGCCCCAGCTGCACATCATCAGCCTCGTGAATCAGACGATCAAGCATCAGCCATGAACCAATCAGTAAGCCGTGCTTTTCCAGCGCCTGACCGGCATAGACTGAGCAAACCGGAAACGACGGGCAACTGCGTCCATCCATAGGCCCGATCGCATAGCGGTAAAAACTTAGCGCAAACTGCTGTGGCTGTGCAGCGGCAAGCCTCGCCTGAGCGGGCAGCCAGCTTAACCATAGCAGCATCAACATGCCACTGAACGCTGCCATCAGCAAATATGCCTGCCAGATACGCATGGCGATTTTTCTTTTGCTTACCAGGGGACACCCGGCAATGCTGATGCCTGCCACAACCCCTGCCACCAGAGTGTGTATGCTTCTGAAAAACCCCGTTGTTGCAAAGAAACGGCAGAAAAAACCGTGCCAGACCACAACCACATGCTGATCAGGGCAAAAAACACTGTGACCGGACCCATACTGCGCCACAGAGCCCACAGCGTCAGCAGCAACATCGGCCACACCATCAAAGCAGCGATTGCCGCATCATGCCAGCGCCCCAGCCAGGCATGTCCGGCACCGGGCAATAACGTCGCCAGTATCGCCACCGGCCACTCGGGCTGCTGTAACGGAGCCTGATGTGCAGCCATATAACCCTGCGCCAAAGCAAGATTCGGATCATGTGCACTGAATTGCATCGATAATGTTGTAAGATGCTGCATGCGCATCGATAACAACAGGGCTGCAGCAGACATACGCTGCTTCCAGTGATCCTGCTGCGGCAACACTGCCCCGGCAGCCTGCAGCGCTGTTAAGGCACCGTGCTGATCACCCTGCGAGGCCAACTGAACAGCCTGATCGTACACCTGCTTTGAGGCCTCATCAGCCTGCGCAGGTAGCGATGCCACCATCATCATGATCAGCAGGATGATACAAGTAAAAATTTTTCCAGCCATCAATGGACCATCGTGTTCATTTCAACAATCGGCATCAGAATCGCCATCGCCATCATACCGACCATAATTGCCATCACCAGCATCAGAGCCGGCTCTACAATGGTTAATAAGCGCTTCAGATTACGTGATGTTTCCTGATCGAACTGATCAGCGATGCGCAGCAGCATCTGATCCAGTTTACCACTTTGTTCACCCACTGAGATCAGACGAACAGCCAGATGCGGCACCACATGCCCCTGCTTCAGTGACTCCGCCAGACTGCCGCCCTCGCGCATGGCCTCTCTGGCTTGCTCCCCCAATCGCCTGAAGGGAACAGAAGCAAAACTCTGATTGGCAATATGCATGGCTGCCAGCGTCGGCACACCACCGCCAAGCAGCATACCAAGCGTGCGGGTGTAGCGGGCGGTTTCAATTTTTGCCAACATACTGGCAATACCGGGAATACGCAGCAGGTTATTATCACGAAGCTCCCGAATCGACTCCTTACGTAATGCCATATGTACGGCCAGTGCTGATGCCGCCAGTGCCAGTATCAAGGCAAGGCCATGGGCCCGTAAAAACTCGGATACACTGATGACGATGACCGTCAGCGTCGGCAACTCACCACCGGTGCGTTCAAACACAGCAACAATTTGCGGTACAACAAACGTCAGCAGAATAATCATCACCAGAATACCGAAACTTAAAATGATCGTCGGATACAAAATGGCTGAAAGTAATTCCTGCTTCATTTGCTGGCGCTTGTCGAGCAACTCCGACAATCTCGCCGCAACAGCTTCCAGCTGACCGGTTTCTTCACCGGCCTCCACCATATTACAGATAATGTCATCCAATCCGATACTGCGCATCGCCCGTGCCAGTGATACACCTTCGACAACCTGCTGACGCACATCGTGAACGGCTCTGCGACTGCGCTTTTTATCCATGCCTTCAGCCACTGATTCCAGCGCCTCGGTTAATGGCATACCCGCCGCCGTGAGGGTGGCCAGTTGCTGTAAAAACAGTGTGATATCTGAACTGCTTAAAGCGCCGGCCTGTTCACGCGTAGCTTGTTGAGATTGCTTGGACAGCAATTCAATTTTTCGGACAATATAGCCTTGCCGTTTTAATGCCTGTCTGGCTGAACGCTCTGATTCGGCTTCAATTTCGCCTTTTTTCTTGCGACCGGAAGCGTCGATCACTTCCCACGAAAACTGACTCACGCTTCAATCGCTTCGACATCAGAACGTGTCACACGAAGCACTTCATCGACGGTGGTAATACCTCTGGCCACATGTCGGGCACCATCGCCACGCAGTGTTTTCATGCCTTCTCGCCGGGAAATCTTACGCATTTGCAACAGGCCTTTGCCTTCATGGATAGCGTTGCGCAGGTTGTCAGAAACGGTGGCTATTTCATAAATAGCGATTCGGCCGATAAAGCCGGTCTGCATACATTGATCACAACCCACCGCTTCATAAATCTCAGTAACACCGGCAAACACATCCGCCGTCACTTCCAGAACTTCAAAGTCTTTGGCATCCGGAACTTTCGCTGCTTTACAATGCGGACACAGTCGGCGAACCAGACGCTGTGCCTGAACCATCACCAGCGATGATGCAATCAGATACGGCTCCACCCCCATATCCTGTAAGCGGTTAATCGAAGAGAGCGCATCGTTGGTATGCAGAGTTGCAAACACCAGATGGCCGGTCAACGATGCCTGAATGGCAATTTCTGCCGTCTCCAGATCTCGAATTTCACCGATCATCACAATATCCGGGTCCTGACGCAGAATCGAACGAAGTCCGGCAGCAAATGTGAGACCGATTTTGGGCTGAACCTGCATTTGCCCTACCCCGGTAACCTGATACTCAATCGGATCTTCAATGGTCATCACATTGCGGTTGCTGCGATCCACTTCCATCAAACTGGCATACAGCGTCGTACTTTTACCCGAACCGGTCGGACCGGTTACCAGCACAATGCCATGCGGTGACTGAACGACCTGCTGCATTTTTTCAAACTGATCATGGCTCATGCCGAGTTCCTGCAAGGTGAGCATTTTGCTGGATCGATCGAGCAATCGCATCACCACCCGCTCGCCGAAGGCCGTTGGCAGAATCGACACGCGCACATCAATTTCACGCCCACCGATTTTAACCCTGAAACGTCCATCCTGCGGATGCCGTTTTTCGGCAATATCCAGCCCCGCCATCACTTTAATTCGACTGGCCATCGCCGCCTGTACGCCTTTGGGCGGGTGTACAATCGAGTGCAACACGCCATCGATACGAAAGCGAACCAACACTTCCGTTTCAAAGGGTTCAATATGAATATCACTGGCACGGTCTTTCATTGCTTGTGAAACCAGCGTGTTGACCAATCGAATCACCGGCGCATCGTCTTCAGATTCGAGTAAATCACCGACATCTTCCAGTTCACGTTGCCAGTCATCGGTGTCGGATAAATCCTCCAGCATTTGCTCGGCCGAAGCCGATGACATATCAAACACCTGATTTAATGCCATGAGAATGGCTTCACCCGGCACCTTGACCAACTGAACATCACAGCCAAATATGCGACGACAATCGTCGAGTAACGACCATGGTAATAACTTTCCGGCATCCGAGGCGATAGCAACGGGATTATCCAGACCCTGCATTGGCTTTAAGGGAACAATCGGCCCTTGCCGAAGCACCGGCAAGCTGAACAGCAACGTGCGCTCAGCATCAATCAGATCACTGGTTAAGCGCGACAACTCCAGCATCAGTTTACATTTCCGGTATCAACTTCCGGCTGTATGGCAGGCGTCATACCTTTGGGTAACTCCTTCTTTTCCTGAGGGAACAGAATCGTACCACCTTCAACCGGCTCCTCGTAAAGTCCTTTGATATCCTGATATTTTTGATTGGTAATCGATTGAATCTGATCGGCATTTTTGATGATATGCGGTTTTAAAAACACCATCAGATTGGTTTTCCGGCCCTGATTTTCAGTGAATTTAAACGGCTCACCGATAATCGGCAAGGCGCCGATACAAGGTACGCGTTGAACACTGGCTGTTTTATCATCACGGATCAGGCCACCCAACACAATCATCTGCGAATTATTGGCCAGCACCACCGTTTTAATTGAACGTTTATTGGTAATCAAATCCGTACCCTGCACACCGGCATTGGTATCCAGACTGGATATTTCCTGGTACAGCTCCAGGCGAACCGTATCGCCTTCTGAGATTTGCGGTTTCACGCGTAACGTCAGACCAATATCCTGACGCTGAATCGTCTGGAACGGATTAGCCGTGCCACCGGTAGTTACGTTCTGACCGGTCAGGAACGGTACATTCTGACCAACGATGATTTCTGCCTCTTCGTTATCCATTGTCAGCAAGTTCGGCGTTGAAAGCACATTCGTATCCGCCTTGGTCTGTAAAGCTCGCGCCAGTGCGCCGATATTCACAAAGGTATTACCACCAAAATTAACCGTACCATCGATAATACCAACCGCCATACCATTACCGGCAGCAAACGGATTGGCTGCAACAGCATTGATATTCACACCGCCCTGCGGTGTAAAGGAGGTACCTCCAAAAGCCTGACGACCAGCATTATTGGGGTTGCCCAGACCTCGCCACTCAATACCGAACTGCTCAGTGGTATTGGCAGATATTTCAACAATCAGTGCTTCAACCAGCACCTGTCTGCGCCTAACATCAAGCTTATCAACAATATGATTGACCGATGAGATATCCGAAGGATCAGCTGTAATCAATAATGCATTGGTTGTTGCTTCCGCAACCACTTTCACATCACCTGCAAAAAGAGGTCTGGACGTGACCTGGCCTGCTGCACCGATTTGTCCGCCGACCAATTCATTCACCACTTTGGCTACATCGACAGCATTGGCGAATTTCAGATAACGGACCTGCAAACGGCCACTGTCTGACTCCGGTGCAATATCAAGTTTTTCAACCAGAGAAGAAACTTCATTAATCTGCTGAGGATCAGCCACTACCACCAGAATATTCCCCGGCTGGTGTGCAATAGCCTGCATGGAATTCGGTGAATTGGGTGCTGCCGGATAGAGCTTGGCTAAAGTAGCAGCCAATTTATCCGCCGATGCATGTTTCAACGGGTACATTTTTACGCCCACGGCATCCTTGCGATCAAGCAAAGCAAGAATACGTTGAATTCGATGAATATTACTGGCCGCATCGGTCATCAACAGCATATTTCCACGCGGATAGGCAACCAGATGGCTATTGGGAGAAATCAACGGGCGAATCAAAGCCACCAGTTGCTGAGCATCGGCAAATTCCAGCCTCAGTACCTGCGTCACCATTTCATCGCTTTCATTTTTACTGTTATTTTTCATTAAAGGAATAGCTTTTTGTTTGCTTTCCGCCATGGGCACGATCTTGGTAACTGCACCGCTTTCCACGGTAGAAAACCCGTTTACATCCAGAACAGATAAAAACACGTTATAAGCTTCTTCCTGATCCATCGCCACGGGTGAAATAATTGTCACATTACCCTTGACGCGATTATCCACCAAAAAGTTTTTACCTGAAAAACCCGCAACAAATTCAATAAATGCACGAATATCCGCATTTTTAAAATTCATAGTGACTTCACCGGCATACGCTTGCACAGAAGCAAGCATGGCAAAGGCCAGCACAAGTATTTTTGAAAACCTGAAACTTTGAGCAATCATCGAAACTCCATGGGCAATACCGGATACAAGCTGATTTCTATCATCCTACTGAATGTCATAATTAATTTCTCTAACCTGGCCCGCGCGTTCCAGCTCAAGGGATATAGATGTCGCATTTTGCAATGCCTGATACATCTGCATCGCCTGCTGCGCACTGACAATTTCTTCACCGTTCACTTTTTTGATCACATCACCATTTTGCAAGCCAATCTGCTCATACAATGAAGCCGGTACGATGTCAGTAATAATAAAGCCATTGGCCTTTCCATTTGAGAAATTAGGGATAACGCGAGCTTGTGACAATAGCGATGAAAAATTTCTTAATTGACCCTGTAAATGATTGCGATCGACGCTCTGGTGCCTGCTTGCTGCATTTTGCTCTACGGCAGACAACGGCGGACTTACCGGAGCAGGAGTAGACACCAGTTTAGCATTGGCATCCATTTCAATACGCTCCGGATTGCCGTGATTCATCACAACAATGGCATCGGCAAAAACTTCAGCCAGGGTGATCTCCGGCTTGATTTCATCGCCCTGAAACAATACCTGCTGATCCGATTTTCCATCAAGAATCACAATGGCGGCAGATCGATCACCAGCGACAACCGTCCCCAACAATTTCAGATTAATCCGGCTTATGGCGACCGGTTGCGGTTTTGCTTGAACCACGGGTTTTGGAACAGCTTGAACGACTTCTTTTTTGAACTCTCCAAACAATGGAATTGTTGCCATCGTCACGACATCCAGCACTTCCTTCGACTCAACACCAACAGGCAAAACCAGCCGGGTTTCCAGGCTGGTTTCCGGAACCAACCATACAGAAACCATCCATGCCATCAAACCTACCAGAGCAACTTCGGCTACCGCTGGCAGTCGATGTTCCCACTGCTGTAATATTACCATGTATACGATAAGTTCAGTGACAGCGCCTGCCATGTATTCTTAGGCCACAAATACGAAAGAGTCGTAGCACCATTGCTTTGCTGCAACATCTCATTACCCAGTTGACGATACTGATAGCCAAGTGAGGCAGTCCAGTTTTCCAACCCGGTCTGTTCAGCTATATCCCATGATACTTTTGCACCCACACGGTAACCGGAATAAGTACCCCAAACCACTCCCGGCGAATTACTATTGGTCGTCCGAACCGATATGGGCAGACCAACATCCAACGATGTATTTATATGCTCAGCAACATCTGCCTGAAAGTCCAAACCAGCCCAGACGACTTGAACCGTCTCCTGAATCGGCTCACCGTAGATAGCTGTTGGAGTACCATTTACCACAAAGTGCTGCCGCTCCTGAATATGCTGCAAATAAGAAATCCATAAGCCCGTTCCCCAGCCTTCAAAATCCTTTATCAAAGAAGTTTTCAATTCAGATTCAAAAGCCCGAAAATCATTAGTCTGAACATTTCCACTATAGGTCCAGCTTTCACTGGCTTGATAGGCAGGCAGAATAAACGTCCAGCTACTGTTTAAATGTAAACCATTACCAATTTGGATATCACTACCCAAATCAAGCCCCATCGACACACCTGAAACTTTCGAACTTAACGGTGTGCTCGCAGGCATAGCTGAACGAAAACCGGATGACTCCTGATATTGCCACCACACCGGCGCAAAACCAACGGAAAGCCCTTCAGCCTGTACTGCATGCGGCTTTACCATAACGATACTGCCTGCCAGAACAAAAAAAGCGAACGCATACGTAACGATGAATCTTTCAAATTTCCCAGTGAATGTTTTTAGCATAGAGCCACCTCTCCAATCAACGTATCCAAATTTTACATAACGCACTGTATACGTTTCAACTGTATGTGCAAAACATCCTATTTATCCATTTGAAAATTGCCATGGCGCAGCCTCGCGACGCTTCAGTTCAAAGGCATGAATTTCATCAGCTTGCTGCAAAGTAAGACCGATATCATCCAAACCATTAAGCAGACAATGCTTACGGAAAGAATCGATATCGAAAGAAAATACAGCCCCCGATGGCGTAGAAATCGTCTGGGCGTACAAATCCACACTCAGGTGATAAGCCTCGTTAGCCACTGTTTCAGCAAACAACACATCCATCGCTTCATTACCAAGAATCACCGGCAAAATGCCATTTTTAAAACAGTTATTGTAAAAGATATCGGCGAAGGACGGTGCAATCACGCAGCGAAAGCCGTAGTCCAGCAATGCCCACGGTGCATGCTCGCGTGACGAACCGCAGCCGAAATTTTCACGCGCCAACAGAATCTCCGCACCCTGATAGCGAGATTGATTCAGCACAAACGCCTGACGCAGCGGCCGGTTGGTGCAATCCATACCGGGCTGCCCGACATCCTCATAGCGCCATTCATCAAACAGATATGGACCGTAGCCGGTTCGCTTGATGGATTTTAAAAACTGCTTAGGAATAATGGCATCGGTATCCACATTGGCCCGATCCAGCGGTGCAACCAATCCGTTTAATGTCGTAAATGCCTGCATGATTAACTCCAATCCCTGATATCTACAAAATGACCGGCAATCGCTGCCGCCGCTGCCATCGCCGGACTCACCAGATGCGTACGCCCTCCGGCGCCCTGACGGCCTTCAAAGTTTCTATTAGACGTTGAAGCACAACGATCACCCGCATCCAGCCGATCCGCATTCATCGCCAGACACATCGAGCAACCCGGATCACGCCATTCGAACCCGGCAGCTACAAAAATTTTATCCAGCCCTTCCGCCTCAACTTGTTGCTTCACCAGACCGGAACCCGGCACGGCCATCGCCAGCTTCACATTGTCCGCCACCTTTTTTCCGTTCACTACTTCAGCGGCCGCACGAAAATCTTCAATACGCGCATTGGTACAGGAGCCGATGAACACCTTGTCGACAGTAATATCGGTGATGCTGATCCCCTCTTCCAGCCCCATATACACATAGGCTCGCTGCCATCCCTGACGCTGTGTTTCATCTTTCGCATCAGCCAGCATCGGTGTTTTACCAGTAATCGGCAATACCATCTCCGGACTCGTTCCCCACGTCACCTGCGGTGCAATATCGTTGGCATCCAATGTCATTTCAGCGTCAAAATTAGCATCTGTATCGGAATGCAATGCACGCCAGGCTGCAACGGCCTGCTCCCAAACGTCTGCCTTAGGTGCATAAGGACGTCCTTTGACGTAATCAATCGTTACATCATCGACCGCCACCATGCCACAGCGCGCTCCGGCCTCAATGGCCATATTGCAAAGACTCATCCTGCCTTCCATGCTCAACGACCGAATCGCCGAACCGGCAAACTCCAGTGCATAGCCTGTACCACCAGCTGTACCGATTTCGCCGATGATATACAAGGCAACATCCTTACCGGTCACGCCAAAAGGCAAATCACCTTCAACATTAATGCGCATCACTTTTGGTTTTTTCTGGATCAGACATTGCGTCGCCAGTACGTGCTCCACCTCAGAGGTACCGATACCCATGGCAATAGCACCAAACGCACCGTGCGTCGCTGTATGAGAGTCACCGCAGACCACAGTCATACCCGGCAGAGTCAGTCCCTGCTCAGGCCCAATCACATGTACAATCCCTTGCCGCACATCATTCATACCGAATTCGGTAATACCGAACTCGGCGCAATTCGCATCCAATGCTTCCACCTGAGCTCGTGAAACCGGATCGATAATTCCCTTTTCACGATGCGCCGTCGGCACATTATGATCCGGCGTGGCCACCGCTGCACTGACACGCCATGGCTTTCGTCCGGCCAAACGTAAGCCCTCAAAAGCCTGTGGACTGGTGACTTCATGCACCAGATGGCGATCGATATACAACAGCGTTGAGCCATCTTCGTTTTCTTTTACAACATGCTGTTGCCAGACCTTTTCAAACAGTGTGTAACCCATATTTACCCCGTTTATTGCCTTCACTCATTCAACCAAAGTGAATCAAATTCAATACCATGCGAACCATATTCTTACTTTACAAACGAATAAATCGAAATAAATTTGATCCCATGTTGAGTTTATTTCATGCCTAAGCCATTACAGACACCCTCATTAAAAGCACTTCGAGCCTTTGAAGTGGCAGGCAGACTACTGAATCAGCGCAAGGCAGCCGACGTACTATGTGTCACACCTTCGGCCCTGAGTCACCAAATTCGCGCCCTTGAAGAATATCTGGGTTTAGCTTTATTTATTCGCTTACCCAAAGGACTGAAACTCACCGCAGCGGGCAGCAAATTATTACCCCAATTGACGCTTGCTTTCGACGGCATTGATCAGGCTATTGATTCGTTACAGCAGGATCAGCGCAATAAAATACTTACCGTCAGCATGCTCTCTACGTTTGCCATGCGCTGGTTTATTCCGAGACTATATCGTTTTCGCCTGCTTCATCCGGATATTGAAGTGCGCATTTCCACCTCGATTGAACTGGTGGATTTCAACAAGGAGGATATCGATTGCGCCATCCGTTCCGGTCAGGGCACCTGGCGCGGCACGCAATCGCTGAGGCTACTTGACGAACAATTCGCCCCTGTTTGCAGCCCCGCCCTAATCAGCAGCGAACAACCACTTTCCACACCGCAACAACTATCAAAACACACGTTACTGCATTCAAAATTACGGCCCAATGACTGGCAAACATGGCTCACATCCGTTGACCTGCCCAACCTTAAAGGGGCACAGCAACTGGAATTCGAAACACGTAATTTTGCTATAGCTGCGGCCATTCGCGGCCTTGGCATTGCGATCATTGACCCGTTACTGGTCGAAGAAGAACTCAAGGATAGTCGCCTGATTCAGCCATTCAAACACACCATGCCCTCAAGCAGAGCTTATTATCTCGTCTGGCCGGAGAATCGGCCGCCTTCACCGGAACTTTCCGCCTTCCGCAGCTGGCTGCTAAGCGAAGTAGGCATCGCCGAAACTGTCTGATTCAGACAAAAAAAAGAGGGCAAACTCATCAAGACTTTGCCCTCTTTATAACATTCATTCTCAGCTTTAAATTTACAGCGTTGCCGAAATATTACATCCGACAATCAGGCAGCTTATTAACTTTCCGCATTACCATAAATAACAACACTCGCATCCTGATAAATCAATTTCCAACGCTCTGCTTGTCCTGCTTCGATATCCGGCAATTCAACTGGCTTGATAATTGCGGAGCTGTTTACCTTTTCTCCGGAGTGGGTAATCAGCGCTGCTTTACAATGCCCTGTAACTTTTATGCCATTATGCTTACCTGATTCATCCTTCATCATCACACCAAAATTACAGTCGATGCCATAGTCTTCAAATTCACCGGAACTTTGACGAAGTAAATTATTCTGGATATTCACGACATCATCATGAGTAACACCTGCCTCGTGACTTAAAAATATGTAGTGCCCTTTGCCATCAAGTTGAGTTAACAAATCGGCTTCATCCCCTTTGATCTCTTCAGGGAAAGCATAAGCCTTATCCGCTTTATAAAAGCCAGCCAGATTAATGAAATGCTGTTCCTCTGCATTCGCCTCAGCCAGAGCAGACACACTGAAACCAAAAACAATAGCTGCAGTGATAATCACACTTTGTAATAAAGTACTTTTCTTGTTTTTCATGACATCCTCTTTTTCATATTGTTGGACGAACCCGCTATCGCGGAGAAAAAGAATTCACGCACTCAAATACCCTCCCTCTCGCCAAATCATCTAAAATGTAAGCTCATCTCCCTAATCGGGAGAAAATCCACACATATGAGGTTACAA
>Ga0210037_1000233_pt1 | contig 46523 bp, 47 predicted proteins | sample CryGey08umfilter_3_FD_185451 | JGI IMG/M metagenome (GOLD analysis project Ga0210037, IMG submission 185451) | Groundwater microbial communities from aquifer in Utah, USA - Crystal Geyser 4/9/14 0.8 um filter (SPAdes) (version 3) | ecosystem: Environmental > Aquatic > Deep subsurface >...
TGAACACCGCCCGCGCCGTGATGAAGGATGTTGAGACGCGCAAACAGGTGCATATCATCAAGGATGAACTGGGCAAGCTGGGCAAGGAATTCGGGCGCTTCGACGAACGCATGAAGAAACTGGCGGATCACATCCGCCAGGCGCACGAGGATGCGCAGGACGTGCATACCACCAGCCAGAAGATTTCCAAACGTTTTACCAGCATCGAGCAGGTTGAGCTGGAACATCCGACCGCCTTGCCGCCGCAAGCCTGAGAAAACATGCCCCACCGGTTTCGCGCCGTGAGAATAAAAATGACTCGACCACTCCCGGACTGAAATGACCCATGACCAAATCTTCGAAACCCGCTCCCGTACATCGTCTGGCACTGCGCGTGCGCGAGCTCGCGCAATTGTTCAACTCGATGGACCCGACACCGTTCCTGAACAAAGACCTGGATCCGGAAGCAAACACATTTATCGAAACATGGGCGGCGGGATACGCACCGGGCAGCCGCTTCCACATCACCATCCACCTTGAACAGTGGCCGGCAGATGGCGACCCGAGCGAGATGTTGACCGCAGCAATCCACAACCACTTCACCTACAAAGCCGAGCGCAAGCGCCTTGCCTTGAATCATCTGCTGCAGCAAGGCCGCATGAGCCTGGCCATCGGCCTGGTGTTCGTCACCCTGTGCCTGTTCGCGGCCGATGCCATCGGAAAATACGGCACCTATACCGGCTCATCCATCGCGCGCGAAAGCCTCACCATCATCGGCTGGGTCGCCATGTGGCGCCCAATGCAGATTTTTCTTTACGATTGGTGGCCGCTGCTGCGGCAGATTCGCCTTTACCAAAGGCTGGGTATTGCCCACATCCAGGTGATACAGGGTAAATGAGCGCGGTGAGGGAAGAAGGATTTTTATGGGCAGCATCATTACGGGATCGACATTGAATTCAGCGTTTTTAACTTGGGGTGTCTATTACACTTGAGTGACTATGAAAATCGCCATCGCCCAAATCAACTGCCTGCTCGGTGACCTGACCGGCAACGCCGAAAAAATCGCCGAGTATGCGCAACGCGCCAGGCAGCAGGGCGCGGTTATCCTGCTTACCCCGGAGATGAGTCTGTGCGGTTATCCGCCGGAAGACTTGTTGCTGCGCGATGGATTTTATCGGGCGTGCGATGAGGCCTTGCAAACACTGGCGCAGCAGGCACACGGCATCATCCTGATCGTCGGCCATCCGCACCGGGTCGGCCGGCAGCACTTCAATGCAGCATCCATCCTGCGCGATGGCAAGATCGTCGCCACTTACCACAAGCATGAATTGCCCAATCACAGCGTGTTCGACGAGGTGCGCTATTTTGCACAGGGCGAGCAGCCTTGTTTGTTCGAGCTGGAGGGGGTGAAATTCGGCATCAACATCTGTGCCGATATCTGGGAAGAACACGCTGCAAAAAAGGCGCGGGATGCGGGGGCAGAGGTGCTGCTGGTGCTGAATGCCTCACCTTATCATTTTGACAAACAGGCTACGCGCTACGAAACCATCCGTGACCGTATTCGCGAGACCGGGCTTGCGGTGATCTATGCCAATCTGGTGGGCGGGCAGGACGAGCTGGTGTTTGATGGGGCGTCGTTCGCGATGGACGGCAAGGGAGAACTGACGCATCAGTTTCCTGCCTTCGATGAAGTTCTCGGCATGCTCGAGTTGCAGGAAGGGCGGTTGATTGCCGGCACTCGCGAGGCGGTGGGTAAAGACGAGGCCAGCATCTACCGTGCCCTTTGCGTCGGCGTGCGCGACTACATCGGCAAGAACCGTTTTCCCGGTGTGTTGCTGGGATTGTCCGGGGGCATCGATTCCGCGCTGACCTTGGCAGTGGCGGTGGATGCGCTGGGCGCGGACAAGGTGCGCGCGGTGATGATGCCGTCGCCCTACACCGCGCAGATGAGCATCGCCGACTCGCGCGAGATGGTGAAACTGCTCGGCGTGAAATATGAAGAACTGGACATCGTACCGACCTTCACGGCGCTGCAAGATACGCTTGCGCCAGTGTTCGAAGGGCTGCCAGCCGATACCACTGAAGAGAATCTGCAAGCCCGCATCCGTGGTGTGTTGCTGATGGCGCTGTCGAACAAGACCGGCTCATTGGTGCTGACGACCGGCAACAAGTCGGAAATGACGGTGGGATATGCCACGCTGTATGGCGATATGGCGGGCGGTTTCGCGGTACTCAAGGATGTGAGCAAGACTTGGGTCTATCGCCTGTCAAACTGGCGCAACACGCAGGGTCGTGTCATCCCGGAGCGCATCATCACCCGCCCGCCCAGCGCCGAACTGAAACCGGACCAGACCGATCAGGACAGCCTGCCGCCTTACGATGTGCTGGATGCCATCATGGCGTGCTATGTCGAGAAGAACATGAGTATTCCGCAAATCACGAAAGAAGGTTACGCGGAGGCCGATGTGTTGCGTGTGGTGAAACTCATTCGCATCAATGAATACAAGCGCCGTCAGGCACCGGTCGGCATCCGCATCACCGATCGCAGCTTCGGCAAGGATTGGCGCTATCCGATCACCGCGCGCTATCAGGACGACTTCTGAACGGACAGGTTTTGCGCTGGCGCGGGTTTCCGCTGCAACGGTTGACGCTGCCGGCGGTCTCTTTTGCCCAGCCAGACATGCAGTGGCAGCAGCAACATCAAGCTGATCCCCAGTATTTGGTGTAGCAGACTGAACGCATTCCGCCAGTCCTCGTGCGGCGGGTAGTACAGGGTCAAACCGGTACCGGCGAGCAACAGCAGCGCTGCCGACAGGATCAGGCCGCTGCTCCGGTTGCGTTGCGCGCGCCAGTTGCCTTGCTGGTGCAGGGCATACAGGCGGCCCGCAATCCACAGCAACAGGTAAGCCGCCACGCCATGCAGCACCAGCACGCGATGGCGCCAGGCACGCAACGGATCGCTGTAGTCATCCGCGTTCAGCATCCAGCCCAGCGCGATCCACAACACCCCGCTCAAAATGAGCAGCCAAGCCGCCGCCTGCACCTGCCTGCGCGCGGAATGACTCAAATGCATGCCCCATGCGCTCATGGTTGATCTCCCTTTGTGATGTGCCGGTCAAACAGCAAAGCAAGTCGCGCCAAGCGGTTCAGTGCGCGTACCGACAGGGTTGCGCCGGAGATGCCGTCGATTTGCCTGTCCAATTTTTGTCCGCTCTCCAGTTTTGCGCCGGCGTACTGTGCGGTGAACGCGGGACTTTTCACTTCCCAGCCTCGACTCTCGCGATAGAGCAGTACCTGCACCCGCTCAATTGCACCATTGCCGATCACGATACCGACGGTGATGGGCATCTCCTTGCCGATCTCGTCCAACACCCAGGCCGTGCGCTGTCCGGCGTGCCAGTAGCGCACCCGTGCGGCGGGATGGTCGTGATCGAGAATGGCGCGCACGGCGGGGCGCAACTCGCCGGTGAGCCACAGTGTTTCCATGGCGGGCGGCTGGCCGAACACCTCGTTCAGGAAGCGCGAGGTCTTGGCTTCCTGATCCGCGCCCCAGGCCGGCATGCTCAACGCGAACAGGAGTAGGATGCGCAAGCTGGCCATGTCAAAACTGGTAACCCAGGCCGAGGTTGAAGCCGTCGAATTCGTTTTGTCCGGCCGGTGCCTTCTGGTTCTGGTAATCCAGCTTCACCACCACATCGGAATGCGGCCAGTAGTTCACGCCCACGTCGGTTTGATCGAATCGGCTGTCGGCGGCATCGCCGGCCGCGTTGTCCCATCGGTTATGGCGCGCGAACACGCCCCATTGGCCGTTGAACTTCCAGGAGGGTTCCATATACCAGCCGTTCTGTTTGTCGGCACCAACGGTATTGGGGCCGCTGCCGTTCAGATGCCACGCCGCGTAAAGCGCGCGCAGGCCAAATGCGCCCCTGTTCACCACCGCATGGGTTTCATACAGTGTGGCCGCACCCGCCGCGGGATCGACACTTTGGGTGATGTCGGATTGGTGATTAACGCTGGCGGCCAGCTCTACGCCGGGCACACCGCTCCATTTCAGGCGGGCGGTATAAGCCGCATCGCTTGCCCGCGCATTGGCTGTGTGCGTGCGGCCATCGCGCACCCGGTAGTTATTGCCTGATGTCGCCGCCAGACCGCTGGTGAGCGCAAAGTCCGCGCTGATCCCGTGCGCCATGCGCGCGTTCAAGGCCACACCGCCTTCGCGCCAGGTCGTCGGAATGATGTTGGTCTCCACCGGATTGCGCTCCACGCCATAGAAAGTGGGCGGCTCATGGGTTTCGCTCAGAATGCCGACCGGCACCACCATCAGTCCCGCCTTGAGGCTGAATTGCTCGTTCAGGATGAAATCCAGATAAGCTTGTTCCACCGCCACGGTGCTGCCGTTGCTGCTGCTGTCTTTGACTAGCGCATGTTCGATTTCCAGTTCAGAGAACAAGCGCACGCGCTGGTTGAATTCGTGCCCCACGAACAGCACGAATCGATGGAAATCGATTTCATCCTTATCGGTGCCGCCGGGTTTCTGATTCTTTAGCTGGTTCAGATGCAGTTCACCGTATCCGCCGATAGTCGTTGCGGCTTTGGCCGTTCCGCTTTGCGATCCTGCCATCCGGTCGATTTGCGCCCCGGTCGCTTCGATCTTTTGTTCCGTCTGACTTGCCTGAAGTTTTAACGCGCGGTTTTCGTTTTCCAGTTGGTTCAGACGCCGCTCCAGCGTTTGCAGCCGTTCTTCAGTCGTACTTTCCGCCTGTACGGGGCTGATCAGTAAGCCGGTCAGTAAACAAGTAGCTAGGGGGTGGAAAATGGGATGGCATGATTTCATGGGTAATTTTCGATTCACAAGTGGGTTAATTTTTACTGGATCGAATGCTTTTAATTGAGAATGGTTATCATCTTATATGATAATGATTCTCATGCGCAAGATATTTTGTTAAAGTTAAATCAATCTGGAAAATTAAAGCTGAAAGGAAAATCATGGAAAGCGAAGATCTGCGCAATGTCGGACTAAAAGTCACCACGCCGCGTCTGAAGATTTTGAGCCTGCTCGAAAACGCCAGGGAAAAGCACATGACGGCGGAGTCGATTTTTCGCCAATTGGGTGAAAGCGGGGAAGCGATCGGCTTGGCCACCGTCTATCGTGCACTGGCCCAGTTTGAGGCGGCGGGACTGATCACGCGCCATCAGTTCGAGGGCGGGCAGACCGTATTCGAGCTGGAGCGGGGGCCCCACCACGACCATATCGTGTGCGTCCGCTGCGGGCGGGTGGAAGAATTTTTCGACAAGGTGATCGAGGAACGGCAGCGCGAGATTGCCGAGAAACTCGGTTTCACCCTGAGCGACCATGCCTTGACGCTGTATGGTGAGTGCAACAGCAAGAATTGTCCGGGGCGAAAAGGGTAAGCGTGCCGGTCTTTTTCTATTCGGCTATACTTGTCGCAAACATCGCCAAAGGGGAGATTCATGAAGAAGATCGAAGCTATCATCAAACCATTCAAGCTCGATGAAGTGCGCGAAGCACTTTCTGAAATGGGGGTCAGCGGCCTGACCGTCACTGAAGTCAAGGGATTTGGACGGCAGAAGGGGCACACCGAACTCTATCGCGGCGCGGAATACGTGGTGGACTTCTTGCCCAAGATCAAAGTCGAGATCGTGGTCAGCTCTGCCATGCTGGAGACCGCAGTTGATGCCATCGTCAAGGCGGCGCATACCGGCAAGATCGGCGACGGCAAGATATTCATCACTGCCGTCGAACAGGTCATCCGTATCCGTACCGGCGAGACCGACGAGTCGGCGCTGTAGTCCGCTTTGTCGGCACTACCTCGGTCGGTGCCTGCGGCAGAACATCATCCGCGCTGTCGATTCCTATCTTGTCTTCCCGCAGTGGCCGGGGTGAGTTTGGTTTTTTCATGATCTCCCCCTTCCCGGCTAATCCGTTCGGGTCAGTAAAATCACGCCATTCCCCCCCCTTTTGAGTCGGACATTTTTTGCCTTGGTTGTGTAGCATCCGGCTGGCTTGCAGGCTGAGTCTTGCGAGCATCTAACGGGAGGAATAAAAATGAACCTGGATATCACAACACTGCTCAATCTTTTTGCCATATTGATCATGTTCTACTGCCTGTATCTGGTGTTGTCGCTGAAATCCAGCATTCCCGGCGGAATGATAGGCAAGCGCTGGAACTTTCTCACCATGCTGGTGGTGTTATTCAGCATCGGTTATCTGGCCACCCCTTTTTTCGATCGGATTCCGGCAGAAACCCTGCGTTTGGTCGTTTCCGCCATCTTTGTTTTTGGAGCTATCTATGTGGTGGTTACGGTCCGTCTTATTTACAACATTATTCGCGAACTGACCGAGTAAGCGTAAATGACACTGCGCGCAGACTTGGTGCTATTCCGTACGCAAAAAGGGGAAGATATCCTGCTCAGCCATGGGCGTGAGATATCCACCAATCAGCGCCGCGCATTACTGGTGGTGAATGGCAAGACCGGCATTGCCGAGCTGGCCAAAACCGCGTTCTGGGTTACCGATATGACGGTGACGCTGCAAGAGTTGTTGGCGCTAGGGCTGGTCAGCGACTCCTCTTCGGCATCGGACATACCGGGCAGCCCGGCTTCTGCTGCAAGTCAAATGACGAAAGTCAGGCTTGCCGCCTTGGCGAGGGAATTGCTCGGCGACAGCGCGGAACGCATCATCAAAAAAGTGGAGGAAGCCGAGGATACGCCGGAAGCGCTGGAACAGGTTTTGGCAGGTTGCAAGAAGCTGATCAAATTGACCATCAGCGAGGAAATGGCAGACACTTTTTTGCAGCGAGGACTGAAACTGCTCGGTAAATAGCCGCCGCAGCGGGGGCTGATTGCTGTGCCTATAGCCGCTGCCGCTCGTTCACGCCCGGGGCGGGGCAACTTTCAGCAACACCCGTACGGCGCCACCGCCCCCGGCATTCGCCGGGGCATCGCAAAACGCCAGAACCTGCGCATGTTGTGCCAGCCAGTGGCGGGTACGGACTTTCAATATGCCTTCGCGTCCCTCGCTGCGCCAGCCCTTGCCGTGAATCACCATGACACAGCGCAAACCGCGCCCTGTCGCCTGATGCAAAAATCCCTCCAGTAATTTTCTGGCTTCGTCGCTGTTGAGTCCGTGCAGGTCGATTTCGTCCTGCGGCGGCCATGCGCCGCGCCGCAGTTTGCGCAGGGTCATGCGGTTGAGGCCGTCGCGCAGAAACTCATCAAGGGCGCAGTCCCCCGCGCCATGGTCGGACAGCGTGTCGGGGATGGGCGGGGAGGGAGGAAAAGGTTGATGTACCTTGACCGGCTTGGGAGCGGGGGTGAAGCGATCGCAAGGTTTGAGCGGAGTGACGTCTTTTACCGCTTCGCGGAAAACGTCCGCATCCGGTACAAGCTTATTCCGGTGGCTCATTTGATTGATGGTCCACGAAAGACACGAAACTTATGGAATTCATCCGGCACCTGCCAAGGCTGATTGGCTCGTTCGCGTTGCTCGTGATTTTCGTGGACTGTGCGGTTAACTCAAGCGAGTGACGCCAGGTACTTGTCCGCATCCAGCGCCGCCATGCAGCCGGTGGCCGCACTGGTGCAGGCCTGGCGATAGATGTGGTCCTGCACGTCGCCGGCGGCGAACACGCCGGGAATGCTGGTCTGGGTAGCGTTGCCGTTACGGCCGCCCTGGGTGACGAGGTAACCGTTTTCCATTTCCAACTGACCGGCGAAGATGTCGGTGTTGGGTTTGTGCCCGATGGCGATGAATACGCCATCCACTTTAATGTCCTGCGTGGCACCGTTCTGCACATTTTTCAGGCGCGCGCCGGTAACGCCGCTGTCGTCGCCCAGCACCTCGTCCAGCACCTGGTGCAATTGCAGGGTGATCCTGCCTTCTTTCACTTTCTCCATCAGATGATCGATCATGATGCCTTCGGCGCGGAAGGTGTCGCGGCGGTGCACCAGGGTGACATGGCTGGCGATGTTGGCCAGGTACAGCGCTTCCTCCACGGCGGTGTTGCCGCCGCCGATGACGGCCACCGGCTTATTGCGGTAGAAGAATCCGTCGCAGGTGGCACAACCGGACACGCCTTTGCCCATGAATGCTTCTTCCGAAGGCAGGCCGAGATATTGGGCCGAGGCGCCGGTGCAGAGGATCAGTGCATCGCAGGTGTAGGTTCCCGCATCACCGATCAGGGTGAACGGTTGCTGCTGCAGTTTGGCGGTGTGGATGTGGTCGAAGAGGATCTCGGTGTTAAAGCGCTCGGCGTGTTGCTGGAAGCGCTGCATCAGTTCCGGCCCTTGCACGCCGTTCACATCGGCCGGCCAGTTATCCACTTCGGTAGTGGTCATCAGTTGTCCGCCCTGTGCCATGCCGGTAATGAGCACCGGCTTCAGGTTGGCGCGTGCGGCATACACGGCGGCGGTGTAACCGGCTGGGCCGGAACCTAGAATAAGGAGGCGATGGTGTTGCGCGATTTTTTCCATGATTTTGATAGGGGATTGTGCGGGTTGGCGATGCCGAAATTTAACAGTGAGCGGCGAGACTGTCGAGTAAAATGCGCGCGCCATGAAGATATTTATCCCGTTTTTCCTGTTGTTCGCCACCTTATCCGTTCACGCCGCCGAGTTGCCCGGAATTCCCGCCTTCATCGACGAGATGGTGGCGCGCCACCAGTTCAAGCGGGCAGAGCTGGTGCGGGTGTTTCGCCGCGCCGAGCAGCGACCGGATGTGATCGAGGCGATCAGCAAGCCCGCCACGCTTAAACCGTGGCCGGAATACCGTGCCAACTTTGTCAACCGCGAGCGGATCGAAGGCGGACTCAAGTTCTGGCAGAAAAACGGGGCGGCCCTGACGCGGGCGCAGCGCGAGTTTGGGGTGCCGGCGGAATATATCGTCGCCATCATCGGGGTGGAAACCTTGTATGGGCGCAACACCGGCGGCTATCGCGCGCTGGATGCGCTGACTACCCTGGCATTTTCCTATCCGCGGCGCGCAGATTTTTTTCGTGTCGAACTGGAACAGTTCCTGTTGCTGGCGCGCGAGCAGGACTTTAATCTGCTCGAAATCAACAGCTCCTATGCGGGGGCGCTCGGCATCCCGCAATTCATGCCGAGCAACTTTCGCAAATACGCGCTCGATTACAACGGCAACGGCAAAGTGGACATCCTGCATGAAGCGGCAGATGCCATCGGCAGTGTGGCGAATTATTTCAAGCACTACGGTTGGCGCAGCGGCGAGCCGGTGGCGCTGTTGGCCAGCGTAGCCGACGCGCAGCGGCTGGGTGTCATGACCGAGGTGAGCCCGCTGCTGGGATGGCGTACCGATGCAGGGGTTACGCCGGCGCTGAAAACGGATGACGTGTTGCCGCCGGCCTGGCTGCTGGACCTGACGCTGGAGAACGACAAGGAATACTGGCTGGCGTTCGAAAACTTCGATGTCATCATGCGTTACAACATCAGCAGTTTTTACGCGCTTTCGGTGCATCAACTGGCGCAGGCCCTGCGCGACGGGCGGCGCTGATCAGCGGATGCGGCGCGCGCCGTTGTAGCGTGTCTTCCAGTAATCGAGAGACATCCGTTCCACCCGAATGCGTTCGCCGCTCTTCGGTGCATGGACGAACTTACCGTCGCCGATATACAAGCCGACATGCGAATTGGGGCGGCGCTGGGTGTTGTAGAACACCAGGTCACCGGGGCGCAGTTGATCCCGGTCAAGGGCGATGCCAACGCGGCTGATCTGGTTGCTGGTGCGCGGCAAACGGATGGCGAGCGTCTCGGCATAGACGTGCCGTACATACCCGCTGCAATCGAATCCGGTGCCGGCGCTGTTGCCGCCGTAGCGGTAGGGCGTGTCGGCCAGGCTCATGGCATACATCACCAACTCGTTCATCTGTGCGGCGGATGCCTCGCTCTGGCGTGCCGGTGTGTTGCCGCAGGCAGCCAAGGTGGCGAGCAGAAGCAGGCTGGCGATTTTTTTCATGGTTTGGATTGTGGCTATTGGTGCTGCAATTATACGGCGCTGCGCGGTTGCGCATAAATCGCGCCTGTCTTGTCCCCGCGCGGCGTAACTCAAGTAGAATCATGCCCTCGATTTTCGACAACAACCCAATTTGGAACGGAGCCCGCGATGAGTTTTACCGAAAATGATGTGCAGAACGCGTTGAAAAACCTGACCGACCCCAATACGAAGAAAGATTTTGTGAGCGGTAAATCGGTCAAGAACATCAAGATTGGCGGCAATGATGTGTCGCTGGATATCCTGCTGGGTTATCCGGCGAAAAGTGTGTGGGGAGAGATCAAGACGGCGGTCGAGGCGCACCTCAAATCGGCATTGCCCGGGGTCGGCAAGGTTGAGGCGAACGTTGCCAGCAAGGTCGTGCCGCATGCGGTGCAGCGCGGGGTGAAGCTGGTGGACGGGGTGAAGAACATCATCGCCGTGGCATCCGGCAAGGGCGGCGTGGGAAAATCCACCACGGCGGTCAATCTGGCCCTGGCGCTGGCCGCCGAAGGCGCGCGTGTCGGGGTGCTCGATGCCGATATCTACGGCCCCTCGCAACCGACCATGCTCGGTATCAGCGGCAATCCGGATTCCACCGACGGCAAGAGCATGCAGCCGATGAGCAACCACGGCTTGCAGGTCATGTCGATCGGTTTCCTCATCGATGCCGACACGCCGATGGTGTGGCGCGGTCCGATGGTGACGCAGGCGCTGGAACAGTTGTTGCACCAGACCCGCTGGGACAACCTCGATTATCTGGTGGTGGATCTGCCGCCGGGCACCGGCGACGTGCAGCTTACCCTGGCGCAGAAAGTGCCGGTCACCGGCGCGGTGATCGTAACCACGCCGCAGGACATCGCACTGATGGATGCGCGCAAGGGACTCAAGATGTTCGAGAAGGTCGATGTGAAAATTCTCGGCATCGTGGAGAATATGAGCACCCATATCTGCTCGCAATGCGGCCACGAGGAACACATCTTCGGTGCTGGCGGCGGGGAGAAGATGTGTGCCGACCACAACACGGAATTCCTCGGCAGCCTGCCGCTGGATATTCATATCCGCGAACAGGCGGATTCCGGCAAGCCCACCGTGGTGGCCGATCCGGACGGAAAACTCAGCAAGGTCTATAAACAGATCGCGCGCCGCGTGGCGGTGAAGATCGCCGACATGGCACAGGATCACAGCGCGGCCTTCCCCAAGATCGTGGTGCAAAACACCTGATGCGGATTCTGGTCAGCAACGACGACGGCTATTTCGCTCCCGGCCTGGCCTGTCTGGCGCAGCATCTGTCCGCCCTGGGCGAGGTGACGGTGGTGGCGCCGGAGCGCGACCGTAGCGGGGCGAGCAACTCGCTGACGCTGAACCGTCCGCTCAACCTGCGCCGCGCGGCAAGCGGTTTTTATTATGTGGACGGCACCCCGACCGACTGCGTGCACCTGGCGGTGAGCGGGATGCTGGACATCCAGCCCGATCTCATCGTGTCCGGCATCAATTCCGGCGCCAACATGGGGGACGACACAATTTATTCCGGCACCGTGGCGGCGGCGACCGAGGGTTTTCTGCTGGGCGTGCCATCCATCGCGGTTTCCCTGATCGGGCATGAGGAAAGGCATTATGAAACCGCCGCGCGCGTGGCGGTGGAACTGGTGCGGCGCTTTCAATGCCTGCCCCATCCTCAGCCGTGGCTGCTGAATGTGAATGTGCCGGATGTGCCTTACGTCGAGTTGCAGGGGATGGAAGTGACCCGTCTGGGCAAACGGCACAAGGCGGAGCCGGTGATTAAATCGACCAATCCGCACGGCCAGCCAATCTACTGGGTCGGCCCGGTGGGCAAGGCGCAGGATGCGGGAGAGGGCACCGATTTTGCCGCGACGGCGCAGGGAAAAGTCTCGATCACACCGTTGCAGATCGACCTGACCCAGTACAGCCAGATGGACGCGGTGCGCGCCTGGATGGGGGCGGCATGAATCTGCAGCACGCCGGCATCGGCATGACCTCGGCGCGCACGCGCGGGCGCATGATCGAGCGGCTGCGCACCAAGGGTATCCGCGACGAGGCGGTGCTGGCGGCGATCGGCAATGTGCCGCGCCATCTGTTCGTGGATGAGGCATTGGCCGGGCGTGCCTACGACGATGTCGCGTTGCCGATCAATTACGGCCAGACCATCTCGCAGCCTTACATTGTCGCGCGCATGATCGAAGTATTGCGCAACGGCAGGCAATTGGGGCGGGTGCTGGAGATCGGCACCGGCTGCGGCTACCAGGCGGCGGTGCTGGCCCAGGTGGCGAAAGAAGTCTATAGCGTGGAGCGCATCCAGCCGTTGCACGAACGCGCGCGCAAACTGCTGCGCGAACTGAAAGTGCGCAACGTGATCCTGCGCTATGCCGATGGCAGCACCGGTCTGGCCGATGTCGCTCCCTTTGACGGCATCATCATGGCGTGCGCCGCGCCGGTCTTGCTCGATGCACTGAAGGAGCAGCTAGCGATTGGCGGCCGTATGGTGTTGCCGCTTGGCACCGCCGAACAATTTCTTTATCTGGTCGAGCGCACGGAAAAGGGCTTTCGCGAGACCCGGCTGGATGCGGTTAAGTTCGTTCCCCTGATGGGCGGGAAGCAATGAACGCAACCACAAAAATCCTGCTGTTCACGCTCGTCCTTGCCTTGAGCGCATGTGGCACCCCGCGCGCCGGTGGCAAGAAAGCGCCGGTGGTCGAGTATGGCGATACCCGCCGCGCCGCCGAGGTGAGCGCGACGCACTACACCACCAAACACCACACCGTGCAGGCGGGCGAGACGCTATACAGCATCGCCTTCGAGGACGGGCTGGATTACCCGGAAGTGGCGGAATACAACGGCCTCAAAGACCCGACGGCGATCCGGATCGGGCAGGTGCTGGAATTGCGCATCCCGCTCGACGACGGCACGGTGGACGAACTGCCGCCACCCCAGGTTGTCCGTGCGCGGCCCAAAATAGGCGAGACCAAACGCCAGCCGAAGGTGGGTCGCCTGCTGTATTCGGCAAAAGCGCTGGCCAGGGCGGAAGGGATACAGGACGGGCGCGAGGCGGCGGCGGAACCGCCGGTGGCCGCCGCGGCACCAGGCGGGGATGATTCTGCCGATGCGCTGGAATGGCGCATGCCCAGCCGCGGCAAGCTGATCGCCGGATTTTCCAAAAGCGCCAACCGCAAAGGGGTGGATTTTGGCGGCACGCGCGGGCAGAAAGTCACCGCCAGCGCGGCCGGCAAAGTGGTGTACGCGGGCAGCGGCCTGCGCGGCTATGGCAAACTGGTCATCATCAAACACAACGCCATCTACCTCAGCGCCTACGCGCACAACGACCGGATCGTGGTGAAGGAAGGGCAGAACGTGCGCCAGGGACAGAAGATTGCGGAGATGGGCGATACCGATGCCGACCGGGTCAAGCTGCATTTCGAAATCCGAAAGCAAGGCAAACCGGTCGATCCGGCGCGTTATTTGCCGCTGGTGAAATCTTGAACAGTGTGGGAAATTCCCTCCTGACAACGGCCAACCACAGCCGCAACAGCGCCGGACTGCGTTATGTCTATCCGGTCGTCTCGCGCCGCGCCGGCGGCGTCTCCATCGGCATCAACCTCAACCCCGACAATGCCTGCAACTGGCGCTGCATCTACTGCCAGGTGCCCGACCTCGTTCGCGGCAGCGCGCCGCCGATTGATTTGGTTCTGCTGGAAAAAGAACTGCGCGGCTTCCTGCACGAAATGCAGCACGGCGACTTTATGCAGCGCGTGCCGCCAGAGGCGCGCCGCCTCAACGACATCGCGCTGTCCGGAAACGGCGAGCCGACCAGCGCGCGGGAATTCAATGATGTCATCGAACTCATCGCCAAGCTGAAACCCGCCGATCTCAAACTGGTGCTCATCACCAACGGCAGCCTAATCCAGCGCGACAGCGTGCAGCAAGGATTGCGCCGCCTGGCGCAACTGAACGGCGAAGTCTGGTTCAAGCTGGATCGCGCCAGCGAAGCGGGCATGGCGTTGGTCAACGACACCAAGACCACGCCGGCGGCAGTGCGCAGGAATCTGGCCGCCGCCATCGCCTGTTGCCCCAACACCTGGCTGCAAACCTGCTGGTTCGCGCTGGACGACATTCCACCGGGCAAGCAGGATGAGGACGACTATCTGGACTTCCTGCGCGGCTTGTTGCAGGACGGCATCAAGCCACAGGGCATTCTGCTGTACGGCCTGGCGCGGCCTTCCCTGCAAGCCGAGGCGCCACGCCTGTCGGCCTTGTCGCCAGAGCAGATGGAAGCGTTCGCCACCCGCATTCGCGAGGTGGGGGTTGGGGTACGGGTGGCGCTTTAACGTGAAAAACAGGGCAGGAGCGGCTTCAGCCACGAAGGATAATTTCGCGGCTGGGGCCGCTCCTGCAACAGAATGCCTTCTTCACCGGTTGTTTCATCATCAGGGGCGGCTCTGCGCCATACCCGTTAGGCGTTGGGCTAAAGTTCAGCCGGGTGATGCCGATAAACACCAGTCTCGCATGATCTGGCCGGTAATTATTTTGCGCGCAACAATTTTCGTGAAGGGGATCAAGTTATGTCTCAATCTGGACACGATGGCGCCGAACTGCAATGATGGCCGCAATCTGTCTCTGCGAGACGCCCATGAACTTTGACCGTATGGGTCAACATCTTCGCCACCCCGGGTGCTTGCCGTGTTCGCGGCGGGGCTCGCGCTGACGGCGCTGGCGTATTCCGTTTCGGCCGGTTGGATCGAGCAGAAACTGGAGGAGGAATTCGGGCGTATATCCCGCCGGACTGCTTCTTCGCTGCAACAGCAAATCAATCCCCACCAGGAAGCGCTGTGCGGGAGGCAAGGGCTGTTCATGGCTTACGACTAGGTGACGCGCGCGGATTTTCGCGCCTAGGTCAAACTGCTCAACCGGTAGGCACGCTATCCCGACGTGCTGGATTTCCACCTCGCCCGGCAAGTCATCGCGCGCGCGTCGTGCCGGTCGACGCAGCGGTTGATTACGCTTCCTGGGCTACATTTATCCCGACGCCCGCGCGGCGGTGGAGAACAGTCAACGCCATCCTTGAGACAATACCGTGCTTCGGTTACAATGCGCGCCCCGTTGATCCGGCAGGTGCCGGGGAGGCGGTAATTTTCACGCCCGTTCATGTTGGGGTGTCCCTTGATTTGCTTGGGATCAGGCTGACGGGTGGAAGACTTAACCCTTAACGATTGGAGTAATACATGGCAACAGTCACAATGCGTCAAATGCTGGAAGCGGGTGTCCATTTCGGTCACCAGACCCGTTTCTGGAATCCCAAGATGGCCCCGTTTATCTTTGGCCATCGCAACAAGATTCATATCGTCAACCTGGAAAAGACCGTCGTGATGTTCAACGACGCGCTGAAGGAAGCGCGCAAGATCGCGGCGAAAAAAGGCACGATCCTGTTCGTCGCAACCAAGCGCCAGGCACGCGAGATCATCCGCGAAGAAGCCATCCGTTGCGGCATGCCTTTCGTCGATCACCGCTGGCTCGGCGGCATGCTGACCAATTTCAAAACCGTGCAGACCTCGATCAAGCGCCTGAAGGAACTGGAAGCGATGATCGAAGACGGCAGCATTGACAAGGTTTCCAAGAAGGAAGGCCTGATGTTCCGTCGCGAACTGGAAAAGCTGGAGCGCAGCCTGGGCGGGATCAAGGACCTGCAGGGCCTGCCCGATGCGATGTTCGTGATCGACGTCGGTTATCAGAAAGGCGCGGTCACCGAAGCGAACAAGCTGGGCATCCCGGTCATCGGCGTGGTGGATACCAACCACAATCCGGAAGGCGTGGATTTCGTGATTCCCGGCAACGATGACTCCAGCCAGGCGATCCGCCTGTATGCGCGCGGCATGGCCGATGCGATCCTGGAAGGACGCGAACAGCCGGTGACCGAGTTGGTCGAGCAATTGGCGGAAAGCGCTGCCGCGTAAGCTGCCTTCCCGCAACAAGGGGGCGCAAGCCCCCTTTTTTGTAAGCTGAATTCTGTAGAAACCTGAGGAGTGGGAAATGGCTGAAATCACCGCAAGTATGGTGAAGGAACTGCGCGAGGCGACCGGCCTCGGCATGATGGAATGCAAAAAGGCGCTGGTGGAAACCGGCGGCGACGCCAAGGCGGCGGAAGAGTTGCTGCGCATCAAGAGCGGCGCCAAGGCGAGCAAGGCGGCTTCGCGCGTGACGGCGGAAGGGGTGATCGGTTCGTATCTGAGCGCCGACAGCAAGACCGGCGCGGTGGCGGAAGTGAACTGCGAGACCGACTTCGTGGCCAAGAACGATGACTTCATGGCATTCGCCAAAAATGTCGCCGAAACGGTGGCGAAGAACGATCCGGCGGATATCGACGCCTTGCTGGGCATGAAGCTGGTGAATGGTGTCGGTACCGCGGAAGAGGATCGCAAGGCCCTGGTGATGAAGCTGGGCGAGAACCTGACGGTGCGCCGTTTTGAACGCTATGCGACGACCACCGGCAAGCTGGCCACTTATTTGCACGGCAACAAGATCGGTGTGATGGTTAATTACACCGGCGGCGATGACACAATGGGCAAGGACCTGGCCATGCACATCGCGGCCTCAAAGCCGAAGTCGGTGGATGCGTCCGGGGTGAATCCGGAAGACATCGCCACCGAGCGCCGCATTGCCATCGAGAAAGCGCGCGAAGGCGGCAAGCCGGAAGCGATGCTGGAGAAGATCGCCGAGGGCACGGTGCAGAAATTCCTGCGCGAAGTCACGCTGCTGGGCCAGGTGTTCGTCAAGGCCGAGGATGGGAAGCAGACCATCGAACAATTACTGAAGAGCAAGGGCGCTTCGGTCTGCGCGTTCCAGATGTTCATCGTCGGTGAAGGCATCGAGAAGAAGGTCGAAGACTACGCGGCTGAAGTGGCTGCCGCGGCCGCTGCGGCCGCTGCGGCCAACAAATAAGAAAGGCAACCATGTCCGCCCCGGCCTACCAGCGCATCCTGCTTAAACTTTCCGGCGAAGCCCTGATGGGCGATGACAGCTACGGTATCAACCGTGTGGTCATCGAACGCATCGTGGCGGAGATCAGGGAAGTGACCGAGTTGGGTGTCGAAGTGGCGATGGTGATCGGCGGCGGCAATATCTTTCGCGGGGTGGCGCCTGCCGCAGCCGGAATGGACCGGGCCACCGCCGACTACATGGGCATGCTGGCCACAGTGATGAATTCGATGGCCTTGCAGGATGCGATGACCCGGGCGGGAGTGGAGTGCCGGGTGCAATCGGCCTTGAATCTGGAGCAGGTGGCCGAGCCGTTCATCCGCGGCAAGGCGCTGCGCTACCTGGAAGACGGCAAGGTGGTGATCTTTGCCGCCGGGATCGGCAGTCCGTTCTTCACCACCGACACTGCCGCAGCCTTGCGCGGAGTGGAGATGTCGGCCAACGTGGTGATCAAGGCGACCAAGGTGGACGGGATTTACACGGATGATCCTAAGAAGAATCCGGATGCAATCCGCTATCAGAGCCTGAGCTTTGACGAGGCGATCAGCAAAAATCTGAAGGTGATGGATGCGACCGCGCTGACCCTGTGCCGCGACCAGAAACTGCCGATCATCGTGTTCAGCATCTTCAAGCCGGGTGCACTGAAGCGCGTGGTGATGGGCGAGGGTGAAGGAACCTTGGTACGCGTGGAATAAATTAAAACGCGCGCAGCGACTTTTTGCTCCCTCTCCCGCCTGGGGAGGGTTGGAGTGAAGGGAGGGTCGTGGCGTGTTTCATTATCAGAAGCAGCATTATCGCCATGACCGTTAGGAGCGAAGCATGATCGCTGATATCAAAAAAAGCGTTGAACAAAAGATGCAAAAGTCGCTGGAGGCGCTAAAAGTCGACCTTGGCAAGATTCGCACCGGGCGCGCGCACACCGGATTGCTGGATCACGTTATGGTGGATTACTACGGCAACCCGACCCCGGTCAACCAGGTGGCGAACGTGACCCTGACCGATGCGCGCACCATTGGCGTCCAGCCTTATGAAAAGAATATGGCCGGTCCGATCGAAAAAGCGATCCGCGATTGCGATCTGGGACTGAATCCGGCCACCAACGGCGAACTGATCCGCGTGCCGATGCCGATGCTGACCGAAGAGCGCCGGCGCGACCTGATCAAGGTGGTCAAAAGCGAGGGCGAGGATGCCAAGATCGCGGTGCGCAACATCCGCCGCGATGCCAACGAGCAATTAAAAAAGTTGCTCAAGGACAAGGAGGTCGGCGAAGACGATGAGCGCCGCGCACAGGATGACGTGCAGAAACTCACCGACCGTTTTGTGGCGGAAATAGATAAAGCCCTGCAGGCCAAAGAAACCGACCTGATGGCGGTCTAACTCAGACTGCCGACCATGGCACTGCCATTCTTCAGCTCCACCCGCAGCATCCCCGACATCACCGCGGTGCCGCGTCACATTGCCATCATCATGGACGGCAACGGGCGCTGGGCGAAACAGCGTTTCATGCCGCGCGTGATGGGGCATCAGCGCGGCGTGGAGACAGTGCGCGAAGTGGTCAGGGCGTGCCGCGAACTGGGAGTGGAATATCTGACCCTGTTCGCCTTCAGCAGCGAGAACTGGCGCCGTCCTGCCGCCGAGGTGTCCTTTCTGATGCAGTTATTCCTGAAGATGCTGGAGCGCGAAGTCGGTAAATTGCACGAGAACAACATCTGCCTGAAAGTCATCGGCGACCGCAGTCGCTTCGACGCGCCACTGGTGCGCCATATCGAGCAGGCCGAGCAACTCACTGCCGCCAACAGCGGCCTGACCCTGACCATTGCCGCCAACTATGGCGGGCGCTGGGACATCATGCAGGCCATGCACGTCCTGAGTCAGGCGCATCCGGACCGAGCCGCCGCCTTCGAAGAAGAGGAGCTGGCGCCCTATCTCTCCATGCACTACGCGCCGGAGCCGGACCTGTTCATCCGCACCGGCGGCGAGCAGCGCATCAGCAACTTCCTGCTTTGGCAACTGGCCTACACCGAGCTGTATTTCACCGATATCCTGTGGCCGGCTTTCGACCGCGCCGCGCTGAAGGCGGCAATCAAATCCTACCAGAAACGCGAACGCCGCTTCGGCCGCACCAGCGAACAATTGAGAGGGGAGCCCGGTGCTTAAATCCCGCGTGCTGACGGCCGCCGTTCTGTTGGCATTGCTGCTGGCCGCCCTGTTCTGGCTGCCGCCGTTGGCCTGGTCGCTGCTGGTTGCTGCCATGGTGATGCAGGGCGCAGTGGAATGGTCGCATCTGTCCCGTTTGCAAGGCCGCCAAGCCTGGTTGTATTTGGGCGCGACCCTGCTGCTGATGCTCGGTTTGTTGTGGCTTGATGCCGGTATCAGCGCGCAGCAAAGCCAATATGTTCATCTGTTTTTTTATTTACTCGCCGCGTTGCTGTGGCTGGTGGTGGTGCCGGCCTGGCTGATGAGCGGGGTCAAAGTCACCCAGCCGGGGTTGATGATGACGGTGGGCTGGATGGTGCTGATCCCGACCGGGCTGGCGATGATCGACCTGCGCGCCGCCGCCCCGGCGCCGTGGATGTTGCTGTTTGTGATGGGACTGGTGTGGGTGGCCGACAGCGCGGCTTATTTTGCCGGGCGCAAATATGGCAAGACCAAACTGGCGCCCAGCATCAGCCCGGGCAAGACTTGGGAAGGCGTGGCGGGGGCAATCCTTGGCGTATCGGTTTATGTGGCGCTGGTCTGGACTTTCAGCGCCGAATTTTCCCGCCTGCAAGTTTTGCCCGCGCTGATCCTGACCGCCTGGTGGTGGGTGGTGTTGGCGGTGCTGGGTGACCTGTTTGAATCGGCGATCAAACGCCAGGCGGGGGTCAAGGACAGCGGCGCGCTGCTGCCGGGGCATGGCGGTTTGCTCGATCGCATCGATGCGCTGACTTCGACTCTGCCGCTGGCGGCGCTGGCGCTGCTGTTTCAGGGAATCAATTAGTGCAGAACATCACGATACTCGGCTCCACCGGCAGCATCGGCAAAAGCACGCTGGACGTCGTGGCGCGCCATCCCGGTGAATATCAGATCATCGCCCTCACCGCGCAACAGCAGGACGAACTGCTGTTCGAGCAGTGCCAATGTTTTCATCCGCGCTATGCCGTGCTGCTCGACGAGGCTGCCGCCGAGCGCCTGCGCGCGCGGTTGCTGGCGGCCGGACTGGATACCGAGGTGCTGTGCGGTGCTGAGGCATTGGTACGCGTGGCGATCCTGCCTGAAGTCGATGCGGTGATGGCCGCCATTGTTGGTGCGGCCGGCATGCCGCCCACGCTGGCTGCGGCGCAGGCCGGCAAGAAAATCCTGCTGGCCAACAAGGAGACCCTGGTGCTGGCCGGCCATCTCTTCATGGAAGCGGTGCACCGCAGCGGTTCCGTGCTGCTGCCCATCGACAGCGAACACAATGCCATCTTCCAGTCGTTGCCGCGCGCTTATGCGGGCGACATGCGGGCCAGCGGCGTGGCAAAGATTTTGCTCACCGCGTCCGGCGGCCCGTTCCGCAACACGCCCCTGGCCGAGCTGGAGCAGGTCACGCCGGAGCAGGCTTGCGCGCATCCCAACTGGAGCATGGGACGCAAGATCTCGGTCGATTCCGCCAGCATGATGAACAAGGGGCTGGAGGTGATCGAGGCGCACTGGCTGTTTAATGCGCCAGCCGACGCGATTCAGATCGTGGTGCATCCGCAGAGCGTGATCCACTCGCTGGTGCAATACGTCGATGGCTCGGTGCTGGCGCAACTGGGCAACCCCGACATGCGCACGCCGATCGCCTACGCGCTGGCCTGGCCGCAACGGATCGATTCCGGGGTTGCTCCGCTTGATCTTTTTCAGATTGCCCGCCTCGATTTCAGCGCGCCGGATTTTGCCCGTTTCCCCTGTCTGGCGTTGGCTTATCAGGCCCTGCGCGCAGGCGGCACGGTGCCGGCTTTGCTGAATGCGGCGAACGAGGTCGCGGTCGCCGCGTTCCTCGAACGGCGCATCGCATTCCTCGATATTCCGCGTTTGATTGATGACGTGATGGGACGGGTGGTGCGTGCCGAAGTGAATGAATTGCAGGATGTGCTGGAGGCCGATGCCGCCGCACGCCGCGCGGCGCAGGAATGGATCGCGCAATGAAATTTAGAACAATTTGCCACAGAGAACACAGAGTACACAGGGGAGCCGGCGATTCTCTCTGTGGTCTCTGCTGCTTGAAGTCTGGATATTTTTGAATATGACAACGTTGCTCGCGTTCATCGTTGCGATTGTCGTGCTGGTAGTGTTCCACGAGCTGGGACACTACGCCGTCGCGCGCTGGTGCGGGGTGAAGGTGCTGCGTTTTTCGGTCGGTTTCGGCCGCGTGCTGTACAGCAAACGTTTTGGCAACAGCGAAACGGAATGGGCACTTTCCGCCATTCCGCTCGGCGGCTACGTCAAGATGCTGGACGAACGCGAGGGCGAGGTGGCGCCCGCGGATTTGCCGCGCGCGTTCAATCGCCAACCGGTGCTGCGGCGCATGGCCATCGTGGTGGCCGGGCCAATCGCCAATCTGTTGCTGGCGGTGCTGTTGTACTGGGCCTTGTTCATTTATGGCGTGCCGGGCGTCAAGCCGGTGGTGGGCGAGATCAGGCCGGGTACTCCGGCGGCGGTAGCGCAGTTGCAGGAACAGGACACGATACTTTCCATCGACGGCGTGGCCGTGGCCAGCTGGCAGGATGCGCGCTGGCGCCTGCTTGATTTAGTGTTGCAGGGTCGGCAGACGCAACTTGAAATCAGTTCTGCGGTCGGCAGGAAAGCCTTGCGCACCCTCCATCTGACCAATCTGACGGCAGCCGATCTGGACGGTGATTTCATGGCTAAACTCGGCCTGTATCCGTATCAGCCGCCGGTGTATCCGGTCATCGGCAAACTGGTGGCCGACGGTGCGGGGCAGCGTGGCGGCCTGCGCGAGGGTGATCGCATCCTGCGGGTGGAGGGCGAGCCCATGTCTTACTGGCGCGATTGGGTCGAGGTCATCCGCGCCCATCCGCGCGAGGTTTTGCGGGTCGAGATCGAGCGCGATGGCGCGCTGTTGCAGGTGGCGATCACGCCGGACAGCGTGGAGGAAAGCGGCGCGCAGATCGGGCGTATCGGCGCCGCGCCGCAGATCGACCGCGCGGTGTTTGATGCCATGCTGATCGAGGTGAGTTATCCGCCGCTGCGCGCGATGGCAGCGGCAATGGATAAAACCTGGGAAACCTCGGTCATCAGTCTCAAGATGATGGCGAAGATGGTGGCGGGCGAGGTGTCGCTGAAAAATCTGTCCGGCCCGATCACCATCGCCGACTATGCCGGGCAGTCGGCACAGATGGGGCTAGGCGCCTATATCGGTTTCCTGGCGCTGATCAGCATCAGTCTCGGCATCCTCAATCTGTTGCCCATCCCGTTATTGGATGGGGGGCATTTGCTGTATTATGCGGTCGAACTTTTCAAGGGCAGTCCGCTGTCCGACGCGGTATGGGAAACGGGACAGCGGGTCGGTATCGCGCTCCTTCTCACCCTGATGGGTTTTGCTTTGTACAACGACATTAGTCGCCTGATCTCGGGTTAAACAAATAATGGATTTAAAAAAACTGGCGGGCGTATGGGCGCTCTTTTTTGGCGCTACCGCCTGGGCGGGCGAGCCGTTCGTGGTGAAAGACATTCGGGTGGAAGGGATCCAGCGCACCGAGGCCGGCACGGTGTTCAGCTATCTGCCGCTGAAGGTGGGTGACACGGTGACGGACGAGCGCGCCACGGCGGCGCTGCACGCCCTGTTCTCCACCGGATTTTTCAAGGATGTGCAACTGCTTGCCGATCAGGGAGTGCTGGTGGTGCGGGTGCAGGAGCGGCCGACCATCGCCAGTGTCGAACTGAACGGGATCAAGGATTTCCCCAAACCGCAATTGCTCGACAATCTCAAACTGGTGGGGCTGGCCGAGGGGCGTATTTTTGACAAGGCGATGCTGGAAAAGTCGGAGCAGGAGCTGACGCGCCAGTACATCGCGCGCGGCAAATATGCGGTGGCGGTAACCACCAGCGTGACCGAACTGGAGCGCAACCGGGTAGCGGTCAAGCTGGACGTGACCGAAGGCGATCCATCCAAGATTCGCCAGATTAATTTCGTCGGCAACACGCATTACCGGGATAAAACCCTGCTCGGCGAGATGAAGCTGACCACCCCCGGGATGTTCACCTGGCTGACCAATAACGACCAGTATTCCAAGCCCAAGCTGGAAGCCGACATGGAAGCCATCCGCAGCCTGTATCTGAATTCCGGCTATATGGATTTTTCCATCGATTCGACCCAGGTTTCGATCTCGGCCGACAAGAAAGACATTTATATCACCCTGAATATCACCGAGGGCGAGCCCTACACTGTGTCCGAGCTCAAGATGGCGGTGGCCAAGGGTGAGTTCAGCGACGAGGAATTGCGCGGCATGATCGATATCCGGCCCGGGCAGACTTTTTCGCGCCAGGCATTGACCGAGGCATCGGACAAGATTCGCGAGGAATTGGGCGACAAGGGTTACGCCTTTGCCAACATCAGCGCCATCCCAGATATCGACAAGGACACTCATCAGGTGGCCTTCACCTTTATGGTCGATCCGATGCAGCGTGCCTATGTGCGCCGCATCAACGTGACCGGTAACGACAAGACCAAGGATGAAGTAGTGCGGCGCGAATTCCGCCAGATGGAAGGCGGCTGGTTCTCTACCTCCAAGATAAAAAAATCGAAACAGCGGCTTGACCGTCTCGGTTTCTTCGGCGCGACCAATGTGGAAACCCAGGCGGTCAGCGGCAGCAGCGACCAGCTTGACCTGAATTTGAGTGTGGAAGAAAAACCGACCGGCAATTTTCAGATTGGCGCGGGTTTCAGCAATGGCGAGGGGATTACCTTGCTGGCCGGGGTAACCCAGTCCAATCTTTTTGGCACCGGCAATTCCTTGTCCACCCAAATCAACACCAGTAAGATCAACCAGACACTGTCGGTTTCCTACACCAACCCGTATTACACCGACAACGGCATCAGCCGCGGGTTTGATGCGTTCCGGCGCAGGACCGACGGCACCACCACCTCGATCAGCCAGTTCACTTCGGAAACTTATGGCGGCGGCGTGCGTTTTGGGGTCCCGGTCAACGACGATGAATCGTTCCAGTACGGCTTGTCGCTGGAAGACACCAATCTGGCCCTGAACAGCAATAGCCCGCAGCAATTCATTGATTACGTGAACACCTTCGGCACCCATAACCAGAATGTGCTGGGCACCATCGGCTGGACCCGCGACACGCGCGACAGCGCGGTGTATGCCACCGAGGGCGAGACGCAGCGCGCTTTCCTTGAAGCCTCGTTGCCGGTATCAGGCCAGCGTTTCTACAAGTTCACCTACATTCAGCAGTGGTTCTATCCGCTGACCAAGGAATTGTCCCTGCGCCTGAACGGCGATCTGGGGGTCGCCGGCGGGTACTCCGGAATGGAATTGCCGTTTTTCAAAAACCTTTTTGCGGGCGGCACCGGTTCGGTGCGCGGTTATGATTTAAGCTCTCTCGGGCCTCGCGACATCAACAATAACAGCCTGGGCGGAACCAAGCGCGTGGTGGGGAATATCGAATTGCTGTTTCCGATTCCCGGGATGGAAAAAAATCGCTCCGTGCGATTGAGCGCCTTCATCGACGGCGGCGCGCTGTCCGGCAAGAAATCCGAGGTCCCCGCCTCGATGGGAATGCGTTATTCTGCCGGCGTGGGGCTAAACTGGTTCTCGCCGGCAGGGCCGTTGCAGTTCAGCTGGGCCAAGCCGCTGAACGACCAGCCGCAGGACAAGGTGCAGAATTTCCAGTTCACGCTGGGCGGTTTTTTCTGAGCGCGCGATATGAGGGTTTCTTCCGGCAAATGGGAGGTGGCATGAAAAACAAAATAATGACCGGCATTTTGCTATGCGCGTTTGCCGCCGCGGCGGCGGCGGAAACAACGCGCATCGGCTTTGTCGATACCGAGCGGGTTCTGCGCGAATCGGAACCCGCGCTGGCTGCGCAAAAAAAGATCGACAAGGAATTTTCCGTGCGCGAGCAGGAGGTGATGGCGCTGGCGAAGCAGTTGCAGGATGCCAAAATCAGCCTTGAATCGGAACAGAAGATCCTGTCCGAATCCGTGCGCCGGATTCAGGAACGCGAAATCGCCAATCTGAACCTGATGCTGCAAACACGGCAACGCGAGTTTCGCGAGGATCTTTCCCTGCGCCAGAATGAGGAAGTGGCGCGTATTCTGGCACGCGCCGACGTGGTAATCAGGCGTATCGCCGAGAGCGAGCACTATGCCATCATCCTGCAGGAGGCGGTGTACCGCAGCGCGGAAGTGGATATCACCGAGAAGGTGCTGAAATATCTGGCTGTTGAAGACGCTGATTCCTCCGGCCGGTAACCCGCCGTTGCACGCCATGAAAAATCCAGGTTTTCGCTTGTCTGAAATCGTTGCCCGTCTCGGCGGCGAGGTGCTGGGAGATCCCGCAACCGAGGTGTTCCAGGTGGCCACTCTTGAAAAAGCGGTGCGCGGCAACATCGGATTTCTGGCGAATGCCAAATACCGCAAGCAACTCGCCGCCAGCCGCGCTTCCGCGGTGATCGTCGGTGCTACCGATGCCGCACTCACGGAATTGCCGCGAATCGTCGCCGCCAATCCGTATGCCTATTTCGCCCGATTGTCCGCCTTGCTCAATCCCTTGCCGTCCATGGCCCCGGGCATTCATCCGACAACGGTGATCGGAGAGGGGGCCGAGATCGCGCCGGATGCGCATATCGGCGCGCAGGTTTGCATCGGCGCCGGCGCGCGCATCGGGGCGGGCTCGGTGGTGATGGCCGGTTGTGTGATCGGCGAGCGCAGCGTCATCGGCGCGCAGGGGTTGCTCTATCCCAATGTGACGGTCTATCACGACTGCGTCATTGCCTGCCGGGTGATTCTCCATTCGGGTGTGGTGATCGGCGCCGACGGCTTCGGGATTGCCATGGAAGAGGGGCGCTGGCTGAAAATTCCGCAGATCGGCCGGGTGCTGATCGGCGATGACGTCGAAATCGGCGCGAATACCACGGTTGATCGCGGCGCTCTCGACGACACGGTGATCGAGGACGGCGTGAAGCTGGACAACCAGATTCAGGTTGCGCACAACGTGCGCATCGGCGCGCATACGGCCATCGCCGGCTGTGTCGGAATCGCGGGCAGCGCGACCATCGGCAGGTATTGCCGCATCGGCGGCAGCGCGGGCATTCTTGGCCATTTGCAGATTGCCGACCGGGTCGAAATTGCCGCCTTCACCCTGATTGGAAAATCCATTACCGAAGCAGGCAGCTATGCCGGTATCTACCCGTTCAGCAGGAACGACGCATGGCGCAACAATGCGGTGCATCTGCGCCATCTGGATCAACTGGTCAGGCGGGTCGGGGCATTGGAAAAAGAAATTGAATCGTTAAAGGGAGAAAAACCATGAGCAGTGCAATGGATATTCATGAAGTGTTGCAGCATCTGCCGCACCGTTTTCCGTTTTTGTTGATCGACCGCGTGCTCGAAGTCGTGCCGAACGAGAAGATCGTGGCCCTGAAGAATGTGTCGATGAACGAGCCGTTCTTCCCCGGCCACTATCCGCATCACCCGGTGATGCCGGGGGTGCTGGTGATCGAGGCGATGGCGCAGGCGGCGGCGATTCTGTCGTTCAAAACGTTGGGAACCCTGCCCAGCGACGATTCGGTGTATTACTTCGTCGGCATCGAAAATGCCCGTTTCAAGCGCCCGGTGAGCCCCGGCGACCAGCTGATTTTTACCGTGACCATCGGGATGAACCGGCGCGGCATGTGGAAATTTATCGGCAAGGCCGAAGTGGACGGAAAAGTCGCCGCCGAGGCGGATTTGATTTGCACCCTGCGCACCAAATAATGGATCACCTGCGCCATCCGACCGCGCTCATTCATCCCGGTGCAAAACTGGCCGACGATGTCGCGGTCGGTGCTTACTCGATCATCGGCGAGCAGGTCGAGATCGGCGCCGGTTCGGTAATCGGGCCGCATGTATTGATCGACGGGCATACCGCGATTGGCAAGGGCAACCGTATCTTCCAGTTCAGTTCCATTGGCGAGATCCCGCAGGACAAGAAGTACCTGGGCGAAGCGACCCGGCTGGTCATCGGCGACAACAATACCATCCGCGAAAGCTGCACCCTGAATCTTGGCACGGTGCAGGGCGGCGGCGTTACCTCGGTCGGCAACGACAACTGGATCATGGCCTATGTGCATCTGGCGCATGACTGCCAGGTCGGCGACCACAATGTGATCGCCAACGCGGTGCAGTTTGCGGGGCATGTGACGGTCGGCGACCATACCCTGATCGGTGGCATGAGCGGGATTCACCAGTTCGTGCGCATCGGCGACTTTGCCATGCTCGGTTTCCAGACCCGCCTGACCCAGGACCTGCCGCCCTTCGTGACTGCGGTCGGCAACCCGGCCGAGGCCAAAGGCCCGCACCAGGAGGGGCCGCGCCGCGCCGGTTATTCCGCCGCGCGCCTGGATATGATCAAAAAGATGTATCGTATCCTGTATCGCACCGGCAGCAGTTTCGAGGCGGCGCAGCAGGAAATTGCTGCCCTGCACGGGCAAGCGAGCGATGCCGATGCCGACATCGACAACCTGCTGACTTTTCTCGGTCACGCCAACCGCGGCATCGTGCGTTAACGTGAAACTCGCGCAGCGATTCGTTTGCCCCCGGGGATTCAAAATTTCCTTTCTCGTTTGCTCTTTCTCCCGCTTGCGGGAGAAAGTTAGAGAGAGGGGGAGGGTTGGGGTGGGGGAAACAGGCATAGCGAGTCTTATTCTCGAAGGTGGCAGTGTCGTGCCTGTTAAGCAACCATGAACCCAAAAAAAACCATCGCCATGGTGGCGGGTGAAGTCTCGGGCGACCTGCTTGGCAGCATGCTGATGGCCGCCATCCGCCAAGCCAGGCCCGACGTGCGCTTCATCGGCATCGGGGGTCCAAAAATGCGGGCCGCAGGCATGGACGTGCTGTTCCCGCTGGAGAAACTGGCGGTCAACGGCTATCTCGAAGTATTGCGTCATTACCGCGAGCTGGCCGGCATCCGCCGCAGCCTGCGCGAGCGTTTTTTGGCCGAGCCGCCCGCGCTTTTTATCGGTATTGATGCGCCGGATTTCAATCTCGATCTCGAACTCGCTCTCAAGGCAGAAGGCATCCCGACCGTGCACTATGTCAGCCCCTCCATCTGGGCCTGGCGCGGCGAGCGTATCCACAAGATCAAGCGGGCGGTGTCGCATCTGCTTGCGCTGTTTCCGTTCGAGGCGCCGCTGTATGAAAAAGCCGGCGTGCCGGTCACTTATGTGGGTCACCCCTTGGCCGATTTGCTGCCGCCGCAAACCCATCGCGGCGAAATGCGCGAGCAGATGCGCATCCGGCAAACCGCGCGTGTATTCGCCTTGTTGCCCGGCAGTCGCCAGAGCGAAGTGCGCCGCCTTGCCCCGACCTTCATCGAAACCGCCAAGCTGATTCTGCAACAGCAAGCTGACGCGCAATTTCTGGTACCGCTGGCCAGCCGCGAAACGCGCGCCATCTTCGAGCATGAGCTGTGGCGGCAGGAGGCGAGGGAGCTGCCGGTCACCCTGCTGTTCGGCCACGCGCACGATGCCATGATCGCCGCCGACGGGGTGCTGGTGGCGTCCGGCACCGCCACACTGGAAGCCGCATTGCTCAAGCGCCCGATGGTGATCACCTACCGCATGACGCCTTTCAGCTTCTGGCTGGCCAGGCGCAAGCAGTATCTGCCTTATGTCGGTCTGCCGAATATCCTTGCCGGACGTTTTGTGGTGCCGGAAATTTTGCAGGACGATGCCACGCCGCAAAATCTGGCGCAGGCGCTGCTGAATGCGGTCAACAACAGGCAGGCAGTGGCGCGGCTGGAACAGTGTTTCGATGACATCCATCGCAGTCTGCGCCAGAACACGGCAGAAAAAGCCGCGCAGGCCATCCTGCCCTTCCTGCCATGAGCCTTGTACTGATCTGCGGCGTGGACGAAGCGGGGCGTGGCCCGCTGGCCGGGCCGGTGAGCGCGGCCGCGGTGATTCTCGACCCCATGCGCCCGATCGAAGGCTTGGCGGACTCCAAGAAACTTTCCGCAAAACAGCGTGACCGGCTGGCTCCGATCATCCGCGAGCGCTCGCTGGCGTGGGCCGTGGCTTGGGCGGAGGTGGAAGAAATCGATCGTCTGAATATTTTACAAGCCACGCTGCTGGCGATGCGGCGCGCGGTGCAGGCGCTGGCGATACGCCCGCGCGAGGTACTGGTGGACGGGCTGTACTGCCCCGACACCGGCATTCCCAGCCAGGCCGTCGTCAAGGGCGACAGCAAAGTCGCGGCCATCTCCGCCGCCTCGATCCTGGCCAAGACCGCGCGCGACGAACTGATGCTGACGCTGCATCAGCGTTATCCCCAATACGGCTTCGACGCGCACAAAGGTTATCCCACTGCCGCCCACCTTGCCGCCTTGCGCGAACACGGTGTGTCGGCGGTGCATCGCAAAACATTCAAACCGGTGCGACAATTCGCAGCCAATCATTCAGGAGAAGCGCCATGATCTATTTCAAACTCATCCATCTGCTGGCCGCGCTGGTCTGGGTCGGCGGCATGTTTTTCGCCTACGCCATATTGCGTCCCGCCGCCGTCGATGTATTGCAACCGCCGCAGCGTTTGGCTTTGTGGAATAACGTGTTTCACCGCTTCTTCAACTGGGTGTGGCCGGCGGTCGGGCTGATTTTGGTCACCGGTTTTTACATGGTTTACCAATACGGCGGGATGAGTCATGCGCCGCGTTACGTTCACAGCATGCTGGCCCTCGGCCTGCTGATGAGCGTGATTTACGCTTACGTGTTTTTCGCCTGCTACGTGCCGTTCAGCCTGCATGTCGCCGGTCAACGCTGGCCGGAGGCGGCGGCTTTGCTCGCCAGGATACGCCAGCTGGTCGCCGCCAATCTTACCCTCGGTGTCATCACGGTCAGCGTTGCCGTCATTGGTTTGAGTTGGGGATAAGGCCGCCGCGGCAGGCAGTTCTTCTCCCGCCGTAACCCTTCACCTGACGACGATGAAAATCTTTCTGCTCTCGCTCAAACTGTTGCACCGAGACTGGCGTGCCGGAGAGTGGCGCGTGCTGTTGCTGGCGCTGCTGCTGGCTGTCGGCAGCCTGGCCACGGTCGGCTTGTTTGCGGATCGCGTGCGCGCTGCCCTGGACCGGCAAACGCATAACCTGATCGGTGCCGACCTGCGCATCACTTCCACCCGCCCGTTTGCACCTGCCTTGCGCGCAAGTGCCGGAGCGCGCGGTTTGCAGGCAGTGCAGAGCCGCAGTTTCCCCAGCATGGTGGCGGCGCGCGAGCAGGTGTTGCTGGGCGAGATACAGGCGGTTGAGGCGGGTTATCCCTTGCGCGGCCAGATAGAGATCGACGATGGCAAAGTGCATGGCGCAACCGGCATTCCGCCACCCGGGACGGTGTGGGGCGATGAGCGGCTGTTGCGCCGCCTCGATCTGCGACTGGGCGACAAACTGAATATCGGCGTCCGACGCTTCACCCTGTCCGCGCGTATCGTGCGCGACATTGACCCGTCTTTTGGGATAGCCAGTTTTGCCCCGCGCGTGCTGATGAACGACGCGGATCTGGCGGCAACCGGGTTGCTGCAGGAAGGCAGTCGTCTCACTTATCGCTTGCTGGTCGCGGGGGAGGCGGCGCGGGTTCTCGCTTACCGGACGGAGATCGAATCCCGCCTCGGTGCCCATGAAAAGATCGAAGACGCGCGCGATGCGCGTCCGGAGATCCGCCTGACGCTGGCGCGTGCCGAACATTTTCTCGGTCTGGCCGCGCTCACCGCGGCGATCCTTGCCGGGGCTGCGCTGGCGTTGGCCGCGCGGCATTTCATGCAGCGCCACCTCGACGGTTGTGCGGTCATGCGCTGTCTCGGCGCGCAACAGACGCAGGTGCTGCGGCTGTTTCTGTATCAATTCATCCTGCTCGGGATGCTCGCGGTGTTGCTGGGCGGCTTGCTCGGTTATGCCGCGCAAGCACTGCTGGTTGAAAGTATCGCGGCAATGCGCGAGGCAGATCTGCCGCAGCCGGGAGTATTGCCGCTGCTCAAGGCGGCAGCCAGCGGGTTTGCCCTGTTGATTGGCTTTGCATTCATGCCGCTGATGCAATTGCGCAGGGTCTCGCCGCTGCGTGTATTGCGCCGCGAAATCGGTTTGCCGCCAGCCAGCAACTGGCTGATCTACGGCCTTGCCTTGTCAGTATTGGCCGGCCTGTTTCTATGGCATGCGGGGTCGCTCAAGCTGGGTTTGACGGTGCTATCCGGTTTGCTGGCCGGGTTGTTGCTGTTCGGCGGGCTGGCCTGGCTGCTGTTGCACGGCCTGGCGCGGGCCGCCACCGGCATGCCGGCGCAGTGGCGGCATGTATTCAACAACCTTGCCCGCAACAGTCGCAGCGCGGCGGCACAAGTGGTTGCGTTAAGTCTGGGCGGCATGGCGCTGTTGCTGCTGACCCTGGTGCGTGGCGACCTGATGCAGTCCTGGCAGGGTAAGTTGCCGCCGGATGCACCCAGCCGTTTCATGCTGAACATTCAGCCTGACCAGCGGCAGGCTGTGAGCGAGTTTTTTGTGCGGCAGGGATTGCCATCGCCGCAACTGTCGCCGATGGTGCGTGGCAGGCTGGTTGCCATCAATGAACGCGCCATCAGCGGTGACGACTACGCCGATCCGCGCGCGCGCGGTCTGGTCGAGCGCGAATTCAACCTTTCCTACATGGCAGAAATGCCGCCGTGGAACGAGCGGGTGAGCGGGACTTGGTGGAATGACAGCAGCGCGCGCGAGTTGTCGGTTGAAGAGGGGATTGCCGCGACATTGAACATTCATCTTGGTGACACCCTGACTTACGATGTGGCGGGCAGCCGCTTCAGCGGACGGGTCAGTCATTTGCGCAAAGTGCAGTGGGATTCAATGAAGGTGAATTTCTTTGTCATTACCGCGCCGGTACTGCTGCAGGATTTTGCATCCAGCTACCTGGCCAGTTTTTATCTGCCGCCGGACAAGGCCGCTGCCGGGGATGAATTGTCGCGCGAGTTTCCCAACCTGTTGCTAATCGACACCGGGGCGGTAATCGACCAGGTGCGCAACATCATGGATCAGATTGCGCGGATGGTCGGCGCGGTGTTTCTGTTTACCCTGTTGAGCGGGCTGGCGGTGCTGTATGCCGCACTCCTGTCCGCCCGGGACGAGCGCCGACGCGAAACGGCAATTTTGCGCACGCTGGGCGCGGACAGCCGCACCCTGCGCCGTTTGCAATTGTCAGAGTTTGCCTTGCTCGGCGGGATCAGCGGCCTGTTTGCGGCGGCCGGCGCGATGCTGCTGGGCTGGGCGCTGGCGAGATTCGTGCTGGAAATTCCCTGGCAATTCGGTGCAAACATCGTTGTTGCCGGGGTGGCGGGTGGGATTTTGATTGTCATGCTGGCCGGCTGGCTGGCAACGCGGACACTGATACGCCAGTCGCCACTGCGGATTCTTGCGGCCGACTGAAATTATTTTTCGGGTGCGGCCTTGACCCGGGCGATGGCAGTTGATATAAACGCGCCTCGATTTTTTGGCCGTGTTGCGGTGGCGATAAAAAATCGCAACACAGGCTGGCAAAGCGCGGGAAGTTACTATAGAATGCCGCGCTTTCCTAGGGTGCTTAGCTCAGCTGGTAGAGCACCGCCCTTACAAGGCGATTGTCGGCGGTTCGATCCCGTCAGCACCCACCAGAAGTGCGGTAAAAAGTTTTTGGAGTGGTAGTTCAGTTGGTTAGAATACCGGCCTGTCACGCCGGGGGTCGCGGGTTCGAGTCCCGTCCACTCCGCCAAACAAAGGCGAACGAAAGTTCGCCTTTTTTCATATCGGGTGCTTGCGCATCCGTCGATTAGTCCAGGGGGTGCCATGTTCACTTTTGTCCACGAAAGAAAGCGTCTGGTACAGATTGTCCTGGTGCTGATCATCCTGCCGTTTGCCCTGTGGGGGCTGGATTCCTACCAGAATTCAGGCGATACCGGCGCGCTGGCGACGGTTAACGGGAACAAGATCGGCCAGGCTGAATACGAAGATGCGATGGCGCGCCAGCGCCAGCGTCTGCGCGAAGTGCTGGGGGAGAATTTCGATCCCGCGTTGTTCGATAATGCCGAAATGAAACGCTCGGTGTTGCAGGGTCTGGTCACCCAAAGGCTGCTCCTGGCGCAGGCGCAGGAGGCGGGGCTGGCGGTGAGCGACGAGCAGATGGCGCGCCTGATCGCGGGGGTGCCCGCTTTCCAGAAAGACAGCGTTTTCGACAAGCCCACTTACGAGGCCGCGCTGCGCGCGCAGGGGATGAATTCCGCCCTGTTCGAATACCGCGTGCGTCAGGATGTGCTGACCCGGCAACTGACCGACGCGCTAACCCAAAACGGTTATGCGGCAGAAAACACCGCGGCCAACCTGATCCGCATCAACGAACAACAGCGCACCGTCGCCCTGACCAGTCTCGATCCGGCCGCCTTCCGCCGCGATGCGACAGTGGGTGAGGCGGAAATCAAAGCCTATTACGAGTCGAATCCGCAGGAATTCAGCCTGCCGGAGCAGGCGCTGGTCGAATATCTCACCCTGTCGGCCGATCGGTTGGCCGCCAAAGTGTCGATTCCGGCAGCCGAAATCGAGCAGTATTACCGCGAACATGCAAATGAGTTTGGCACTGCCGAGCAGCGGCAGGCGGCGCACATCCTGATCGGGGTGGCGAAAAATGCGCCGGATGCCGACAAACAGGCGGCGCGCGCCAAAGCCGGATCGATCCTGCAGCAGGTGCGGCAAAAGCCGGCGGCTTTCGCGGCAATGGCCAAGCAATATTCGGATGATCCGGGCTCTGCGGAGAATGACGGCGATTTGGGGATGTTTGAGCGCGGGATGATGGTCAAAGCTTTCGATGACGCGGTGTTTGGCATGAACAGCGGCGAGATCAGCGATTTAGTGCAGACCGATTTCGGTTTTCATATCATCAAGCTGGGCGCCATTCAGCCGGGCAAGACCAAGCCGCTGGCCGCAGTGCGCGCACAAATCGAGCAGTCGCTGAAACTGCAGCAGGCGGGTGATCGCTTTGCCGAGCTGGCTGAGCAATTCAATAACACAGTGTATGAGCAGAGCGACAGCCTGCAAGCGGCAGCGGAACTGGTTGGGGCCAAGGTTGAAGGCCCGCTGTGGCTGACCCGGGGGCAGCCGGCCGGCGGTGTCTGGACCGACAAGATGTTGCAGGCGGTATTTGCCGACGATGCGATCCGGGACAAGCGCAACACCAGCGCGGTCGAGGTTGCGCCCAATGTGTTGTTGTCCGCAAGAGTGATCGAGCACCGCGCAGCCAGTACCCGTCCGCTGGCGCAGGTTGCCGCCGGGATTCGCCAAAAGCTGCTGGATCGGGCCGCCCTGCAGGCCGCCAGCGTGCAGGGAGCCGCCCTGCTGGCGCAGTTGCAGCGCGGCGAAAAAACCGCGTTGCGCTGGTCTGCTTCGCAAACCCTGCAGCGCGCCCGGCCCGGCCAACTGCCCGCCGAATTGGCGCGCCTGATCTTCGCTGCCGACACCGGCAAACTGCCGCAATACGTGGCGGTGGCCGATGCGCAGCGCGGTTATCTGCTGGCCCGCATCGACGCGGTGAAAGAGGTTGATTTGATTGATCCGCAGAAGCTGGCCGGCTACGCCCAGCAAATCCGCCAGATGACCGGTGAGGCGCTACTGCAGGCGTATATGGAAGAATTGAAGTCGGACGCAAAAATTGAAATGAAGGATTTTGTGGCGGCGGAAAAATAATCGCGCAGTGCCGCGCGCCTGCCGCCGCTCATGGAGCGGCGTTTTTTTTGCGCGGGTTGAGCCGCCGCAACCGGCATGCTTCGGCCATCGAACCGACGCGTGCGGGGGGCTATCGTATATAATCCGCCGCTGTTGAATTTTGGGTCTTTGCCCGCCCCGCGCACCGATGTCATCCGAGCCAAAACTGGAAGTAAGCGATCTTGCCTGCGAGCGCGGCGAACAGCGTCTGTTCGGGGGCTTGAACTTCAGCCTGTGCGGCGGCGAGTTGTTGCGGGTGCAGGGCGAGAACGGCAAGGGCAAGACCACGCTGTTGCGCACCTTGTGCGGCTTCGTGCAGCCCGCGCAGGGCAGTGTGCGCTGGCAGGGGCGCGACATCCATGAATGGGACGACCAGTTCCATTCGCAAATGTGCTATCTCGGCCATGCCAATGCGATCAAGGACGAATTGAGTGCGCTGGAAAATCTGCTCATCGGTGCCGGTCTCGCCGGTATCGGGGTGAGCGAAAGCACGGCACTTGAGGTGTTGCGGCGCATGGGCTTGCGGCGCAAGGAACATCTGCCGGTGCGCGTGCTGTCGCAAGGCCAGCGGCGGCGGGTCGCCTTGAGCCGTTTGCTGGTGGGGGAAGCGAAGTTGTGGATCCTGGATGAACCATTGACCGCACTGGATGTGGGGGCTGTCACCCTCATGCAGGAACTTATCGGCGAGCATCTGTCTGATCGCGGCATGGTGATCTTTACCACCCACCAGCCGTTGCAGGTGACGGGGGTGGAAACACGGCATCTGGTGTTGGCATGAACCGGCTTTCCCTGATCAGTTTACTGTGGCTGGTGATCCGCCGCGATCTGTTGCTGGCGATGCGGCGGCGGGCGGATGTGCTGACCACGCTGATTTTTTTTGTGATGGTGGTGAGTCTGTTCCCGCTGGGAGTCGGACCCGAAGCAGAGATGTTGCGCAAGATGGCCGGCGGGGTGTTGTGGGTTGCCGCGTTGCTGTCCTCGATGCTGTCGCTGCCGCGCATGTTCGCGGCGGATCATCTGGACGGCACGCTGGAGCAGATGATGCTGGCACCGCAATCGCTGACGGTGATGGTGCTGGGCAAGATCACCGCGCACTGGATGTTGTCCGGCTTGCCGCTGGTGCTGATTGCGCCGGTGCTGGGCTTGCAGTTCGATATGTCGGTCGCCGCAATTTTGACCCTGATGCTGGCGCTGTTGCTGGGCACGCCGGTATTGAGCATGATTGGCGCGGTCGGTGCGGCGCTGACCCTGGGTTTGCGCGGCGGCGGGGTGCTGGTGTCGTTGCTGGTGCTGCCGTTGACCATTCCGGTGTTGATCTTTGGCGCGGGCGCGGTGGAAGCGGTGAACAGCGGACTCGATGCGGTTTCCAACCTCGCTTTGTTGGGCGCGTTTTTGCTGTTCGCTCTGGTATTCACGCCATTCGTGGCGGCGCAGGCTTTGCGCATTTCGATGGAGTAATGAAGATTGGCGATCAACTGGTTTAAATATTCCGCTCCCACCAATTTTTACGCCTTGGCGGGGAAACTGATTCCCTGGTTTGCCTGGCCTGCCGCGATTCTGTTCGGCATCGGTTTCTATATCGGCTTTTTCGTGGCGCCGACCGACGCGGTGCAGAGCGAGGCCTACCGCATCATTTTCATTCACGTGCCGGCCTCTATCCTGTCGATGTTCATCTATCTCATCATGGCGGGCTACGCCGCGCTGGGACTGATCTTCAAAACGCGTTTATCCGCCATGATGGCCTCCGCCCTGGCGCCGACCGGCGCGCTGTTCGCCTTCATTTCACTGTGGACCGGGGCGCTGTGGGGCAAGCCGATGTGGGGTGCCTGGTGGGTATGGGATGCGCGCCTGACTTCCGAGATGATCCTGCTGTTCCTGTATCTGGGCTTCATCGCTTTGCAGGCTTCCATCGAAGACCCGCGCCGCGCGGATCGCGCCAGCGCATTGCTCGCCATCGTCGGATCGGTCAATGTGCCGATCATCTATTACTCGGTGCAATGGTGGAACACCTTGCACCAGGGCTCGACCATCAAATTCAGCGGCACCAGCATGCACGTCGCCATGCAGCAATCCATGTTCATCATGCTGGTCGCCTGCTGGCTGTATGCCATTGCGATCGCGCTGGCGCGGGTGCGCAGCATCATCCTTGAGCGGGAAGCCAATACGCACTGGGTGAAAGAATTGGGAGAAAAGGCATGAGTTGGTCTGAATTCTTCGCCATGAACGGCTATGCCTTTTACGTGTGGGGATCATACGGCGTGGTGTTGCTGGTTTTTATGATCGAGATTGTTGCGGTGAGGCACAGACGGAAACTGGTGTTGCGCCAGTTGCGATGGATGAACGAAAGCGGAGATACGGAATGACGCCCAGACAGAAAAGATTGACCTGGATTTTGCTGGGCGTGGCGCTGGTGGCGGCCGCGGTCGGGTTGGTCCTGTTCGCGCTGAAGAACAACGTCAGCTTGTATTTTACCCCGACCCAGGTGCATCACAACGAAGCGCCGCAGGGACGCAATTTCCGCATCGGCGGTCTGGTTGAGGAGGGCAGCGTGCAGCGTGAGAAGGATGGCCTGACCGTGCGCTTCAACATCACCGACACGGCGGAAAGGATGGCAGTGATCTACAAAGGCATCCTGCCGGACCTGTTCAAGGAAGGGAAGGGCGTTGTTGCCCAGGGCAAACTGGAGGAAGGCAACGTGTTCCGCGCCGAGGAGGTATTGGCCAAGCACGACGAAAACTACATGCCGCCCGAAGCGGCTGATGCGATCAAGAAAGCCGAGGCCGGTAAAGCCGTGGCCGGTAAAGAACCGCCCGTCAGTTCCTCCGCCGCAGAATATCCCGTTGCAAAATAACTATTGAAAGCGCCAGCATGATTCCAGAGATCGGTAATTTCACGCTTGTCATCGCCTTGTTCCTCGCTTTGTCGCAAGGCATTCTGCCCATCGTCGGCGCGGCACGCGGCAACGCGGTGTTGATGAGTTCGGCGCGCACTCTTGCCGCCGGGCAATTCGTCTTCGTGGCCATCGCATTTTCCTGTCTGACCTACTCTTTTATTGCCAACGACTTTTCCGTGCTCTATGTCGCGCAGCATTCCAACTCGCAATTGCCGGTGGCGTATCGCGTGGCGGCGGTGTGGGGCGGACACGAGGGATCGTTGTTGTTGTGGGTGTTCATTCTGACGGTGTGGACGGTCGCCGTCGCCCGATTCAGCAAACACCTGCCGCTGGAAATGGTGGCACGCGTGCTGGGCGTGATGGGATTGGTCGCCGTCGGTTTCCTGCTCTTTCTGTTGATCACTTCCAATCCCTTCGACCGCCTGTTGCCGGCCGCGCTCGACGGGCGTGATCTGAACCCGTTGTTGCAGGACCCCGGGCTGGTGATTCACCCGCCCATGCTGTACATGGGCTACGTCGGTTTCTCGGTCGCCTTCGCGTTTGCCATATCGGCCTTGCTGGGCGGCAAACTGGATTCGACCTGGGCGCGCTGGTCGCGGCCGTGGACCACGGTGGCGTGGGTGTTCATGACCATCGGCATCGCGCTCGGCAGCTGGTGGGCGTATTACGAACTGGGCTGGGGCGGCTGGTGGTTCTGGGACCCGGTGGAGAACGCATCCTTCATGCCATGGCTGGTGGGCACGGCGCTGATCCACTCGCTCGCGGTGACCGAAAAACGCGGCGCGTTCAAGAGCTGGACGGTGTTGCTGGCAATCGCCGCGTTCTCGCTGTCATTGCTCGGCACTTTCCTCGTGCGCTCCGGCGTGCTGACCTCGGTGCATGCCTTCGCCACCGATCCGAAGCGCGGCATCTTCATCTTGTCCTTCCTGGTGCTGGTGATCGGTGCCTCGCTGCTGCTGTTCGCCTGGCGCGCGCCCAGGATCGGACTGGGCGGCAAATTCGAATTGCTCTCGCGGGAAACCATGCTGTTGAGCAATAACGTGCTGTTGTCAGTTGCTTCCGCCTCGGTTTTCCTAGGCACGCTGTATCCGCTGTTTATGGACTCGCTGGGCTTCGGCAAACTGTCGGTTGGGCCGCCGTACTTTAATACCGTGTTCGTGCCGCTGATGGTGCCGCTAGTGATGCTGATGGGCTTGGGTCCCGTCGCGCGCTGGAAGCACGCGAGTCTGCCCGACATCTGGCAGCGCGTGCGCTGGGCGCTGGTAGCGAGCATGGTCATCGCGCTCGTGTTGCCCTTCATTCTGGGTGAGTGGACGCCGCTGATCGCTCTGGGCATTTTGCTGGCTGCCTGGATCATCACCACCGGCGCGCTCGATCTGCGCAAGCGCATCGGCAACGACGGATCGCTGTGGCAACGTTTGAAGAGCCCGGCGCGCAGTTATTACGGCATGCAACTGGCGCATCTGGGCATCGCGGTGTTCATCATCGGCGTCACTCTGGTGAAGGGCTACGAGACTGAACGCGACGTGCGTATGGAGGTCGGCGACACCTTGACGGCGGGAGGATATGTCTTCCGTTTCGACGGCGTGACTGAAAGGGAAGGCCCCAACTACATTGCCGCGCAGGGGCGCGTCACGGTCAGCCGGAACGACCAGATGGTCACCGTCCTTCATCCCGAAAAGCGCACCTACAATGCCTCCGGCATGCCGATGACCGAAGCGGCGATCCGCACCGGCCTGTTGCGCGATCTGTATGTGTCATTGGGCGAGCCGATCCCCGACAGCGAGGCGTGGGCGGTGCGCATCTACATCAAACCGTTCGTGGACTGGATCTGGGCGGGCTGCCTGCTGATGGCGCTGGGCGGTGTCATGGCCATCAGCGACCGGCGCTACCGCATTCGCGCGCGCAAGGAGCAGCCCGGGCCGGTCGCCGCGAAACCACTTGAGGAGAAACTTGCATGATGCGCTTCATCCTACCGCTGGTTATTTTTCTGGTGCTGTCCGCATTCCTGTATGTCGGTTTGAGCCTGGATCCGCGCGAGGTGCCTTCGCCCTTGATCGGCAGGACCGCGCCGGCTTTCAGCCTGCCGCTGCTGGACGACGCAAACAAACAATTCTCCGCGCAAGACATGAAAGGGCAGGTCTGGTTGTTGAACGTGTGGGCGTCGTGGTGCACCGCGTGCAAGGACGAGCATCCGGTGCTGATGGATCTCGCCAGCAAGAACATCGTGCCGGTACTGGGTTTGAACTACAAGGATAAACGGGAGGATGGTCAGGCAGTGCTGCGCCGCTCGGGGAACCCCTACCTGCTGACCCTGTTCGACGCGGACGGGAAAATCGGTTTTGATTACGGCGTCTATGGTGTGCCGGAAACCTATGTCATCGACAAACAGGGCATCATTCGCGACAAATTGATTGGTGCGGCGACCCCGAAAAATCTGGCCGAGCGCATTCTGCCGCTGGTCGAGGAGCTGAAGAAAAAATGAAAAGATTATTGATCGCATTCCTGCTGCTGTTGCCGGTCTCCGCGTTGGCGGAGGAGGCCAGAGATCTGGCCGACAACCCCGCGATCGAGCGTCGCATGATCAATCTTGCGGAAAAAGTGCGCTGTCTGGTATGCCAGAGCGAGAACGTCGCCAGCTCGCGCTCCGACTGGTCGAACGATGTGCGGCAGATCATGCGGGAGAAGATGATCGCGGGGGCGAGCGACCAGGAAATAATGGACTTGCTGGTCGAGCGCTTCGGCAAGTCGGTGTTGTTCGACCCGCCGGTTGACCGCGAGACCATGCCGTTGTGGGCGGCTCCCTTCGTGTTGCTGGTGTTCGGTGTTGGTATCCTGATGTTCCAGTTGCGCAAGCGGCGCGCGGCCGTTGCAGAGCCGTCGCTGACCCCTGAAGCCGCACACAAGGCGGCCACCCTGCTCGAAGAAGAAAGCAAATCATGATCCTGTTCTGGTTGATCTGTGCGGCGCTGCTCGTCGTCGCCGTCCTGTTTGTTGCCTTGCCGTTGTGGCGCGGTCGTTCGGTCAACAACGCAGTGGAGCGCAATGCCGCCAATCTGCAGATTTTGCGCGACCAGATGGCCGAACTGGATACCGACCTGAAAAATGGCCTGCTCGCGCCGGAGCTGCATGAGCAGGGCAAGCGCGAACTGGAAAGCCGGGTGCTGGAAGAAGTGGCCGGTGCCGGACAAACCGCAGCACCCGCCGGCGCAAGCCCGTTTCGGGCATTGGCGATTGGCTTGTCGGCCATGTTGGCCATCTTGTCGATCGGCGTCTATCTGGCAGTGGGCACACCGGATGCGTTTTCACCGGCCAACCCGCACGCGGGCGTGAGCGACATGGGCGGGGTGGCACGCACCGACAGCGCGATCTCCACGCTGGAACAAAAGGTTCAGGCCGATCCGTCCGATGCCTCGTCGCTGGTAATGCTGGCGCGCAGCTATATGGAATCCGAGCGCTATGCCGAATCGGCCAGAGCCTATGCCGAACTGGTGAAGCTGGTGCCGAATGAAGCGTGGGTGTGGGCGGATTACGCCGATGCCGCAGCGATGGCGCAAGGCCAGACTTTGCGCGGCAAACCGACCGAATACATCAACAAGGCCCTCGCGCTCGACCCGAACAGCATGAAGAGCCTGGCCCTCGCCGGCTCGGCGGCGATGGAGCGCGGCGATTTTGCGGTAGCCATCAAGCATTGGGAAAAACTGCGCGTGCAACTGCCGCCGGACAGTGAAGATGCGCGCGCCATCGACGGCGGCCTGGCGGAAGCGCGCCAGTTGCTGGCGCACATGAAGGGCGGCAAGGCGCCGATGCTGGAGCAGATCGCACCGCCCGCGCAGGCGGCTGCGGCAGGCAAGGAGCGCATCACCGGCCGGGTCACACTGGATGCCGCGCTGAAAAACAAATTCAGCCCGGACGACACCGTGTTCGTGCTGGCACGCGCGGCGGAAGGGCCGAAGATGCCGCTCGCCATCCTGCGCAAACAGGTGCGCGACCTGCCCGTCACTTTTGAACTGGATGACAGCATGGCGATGGCGCCGCAGATGAAATTATCCGCCTTCGACCAGGTCGTGGTGGTCGCGCGCATCTCCAGGTCCGGCACGGCCATGCCGCAATCCGGCGATGGGGAAGGATCGAGCCGGCCCTTGCGTCCCGGCAGCAAGAACGTGAACGTGCAGATCGGCAACATCGTGCCGTAAGTTGCGCGATCTGAAAAAACCGCGCCGTTGTTGGGTGCGGTTTTTTGTTTTCTGCGGGTCGGGTTTTAGCCCGAGACGTCGGACTGAAGTCCGACCCACCACGCGGTCTATTGATGAACAGTATCCACATTGAGTTGCAGCCAGTATTCCAGCAATGCCAGATGCCACAGCTTGCTGCCGTTGAGACGGGTGAAATGCGACTCCGGCGCGGCCAATAACTTTTTCACGTAGGCGCGCTCGAACAATCCGCGCTGCAGGCAGGCGTCGGAAAGCAGGATGGCGCGCATGAATTCGAGGAACTCGCCGCGCACGTATTTCAGCGCGGGCACCGGGAAGTAACCCTTGGGGCGGTCGATCACGCTGTCCGGCAACAGGCCGCGCGCGATCGCCTTGAGCGGAAACTTGCCGCCTTCTTTCAGGCGCAGTGCGGGCGGCATCTTCGCCGCCAGTTCGACCAGTTCGTGATCGAGGAAGGGCACGCGCGCCTCCAGCCCCCACGCCATGCTCATGTTGTCCATGCGTTTCACCGGATCATCCACCACCAGCGTGGTCACATCGAAGCGCAACACCTGATCGAGGAAGGTGTCGGCACCGGGTCGCGCCAGTTCCTGCGCCACCCGTTCGCTGGTGACATCGTTGGTATGGAAACGCGGCGTGACGGTTTGCAGATATTCGGCATGGTCGCGGTCGAAATAATGGTTGGCGAATTTTTCCAGCGCGCTACCCTGCGCCGCATCCATCTGCGGATACCAGAAATAGCCGCCGAACACTTCGTCCGCGCCTTGTCCCGCCAGCACCACTTTGACTTCATGTGAAACGCGCTCGGACAGCAGATAGAACGCGATGTTGTCCTGGCTCACCATCGGCTCGGACATGCTGCGCACCGCTTCCGGCAGGAGTTGCAACACCTCACGATTGGGGATGAGGAATTTCTGGTGGCGGGTGTTATAGCGCGCCACCACCTGATCGGAATACGCAAACTCATTGCCTTGTTCTGCCTCGCCCGCGATATCCTCGAAACCGATGGAAAAGGTGTGCAGGTCGCGCACATGATCGGCCAACAGCGCCACGATCAAACTGGAATCCAGCCCGCCCGACAGCAGCACGCCGACCGGCACATCCGCCGCGAGGCGATGGCGCTCGACGGCTTTCAGCAAGACATGCTGCGTCGCCAGCAGCCAGTCTGCTTCGCTCAAATTGACATCCGGGCGCGTCGCCTCCAGCGACCAGTAGCGTTGCAGGGTGACATCGCCGTTCGCAGCGATCCGCATCCAGTGCGCGGGCGGCAGTTTCTTCACCCCGTTGAGCAAGGTGCGCGGGGCGGGAACCACCGCATGCAAGGTCAGATGATGATGCAGTGCAATGGGGTCTAGACTGCAATCGACACCGCCCGCCGCCAGCAAGGCCTGCAGGGTGGAAGCAAAACGCAGTACCGCGCCGTCCAGCGTGTAATACAGCGGTTTGATGCCGAAACGGTCGCGCGCCGTGAACAGTGTTTGCGCGCGGATATCCCACACCGCAAAGGCGAACATGCCGGTCAGGTGCGCGACGCAATGCTCGCCCCACGCGTGGTAGGCCTTTAGGATGACCTCGCTGTCACCATCCGAGAAAAACTCATAGCCCATCTCGCCCAGCTCGTCGCGTAATTCGCGGTAGTTGTAGATCGTGCCGTTGAACACCAGCGCGAGATGCAGATCGTCATCCACCATCGGCTGCCGGGCGCGCTCGGACAGGTCGATGATGGCCAGGCGGCGATGCCCCAGCGCCAGCGGCCCGTCGGTATAGACGCCCGCGGAATCGGGTCCGCGCCGGACGAGCGATGCGGTCATCCGGTTCAGGATGGTGGGATCAGGGATTTGATGATCGAAGCGGAATTCGCCACAGAGGCCGCACATGAATAAATTTTCCCGGTAAATATCCAGCACAAAAAAGAGGGCTGATGAGGAATGGATTCTATAGAGACTCGCGCGCGCTTCAAAGCTGGACGAAGCAGGAGAGGAATTTCGGTAAAATGCGCCACTTGCTATAGGAGCCACATTGAAACGACTGACCGCCATCGATTTAATCCATCTCGGCCGGCAAGCCCGGCAATCAGCCCGACTGCGCGCCAATTCTAACCTGCATCACGAATTAAGCGACCCCATCCAGCGTCTCGCCATCGCGATGGAGCCGGATACCCTGATCCTGCCGCACCGCCATCCGCGCACCTGGGAAGTGCTGACCGCCCTGCGTGGGCGCTTCACCGTGCTGCTGTTCGACGAGGCGGGGAGGGTGATCGAGCGTGCCGAACTAGGCGAGGACAGCAGCGTGGTCGAGATTCCAGCCGGCGGTTGGCATGCCGTGCTGTCGCGCGACAGCGGCGCCGTCATCTTTGAAGTGAAGCACGGCCCGTATGCGCCCATCGCTGAAGCAGACGTGGCTACATGGGGTAAAGTTCGCAGCGCCGCAGAATTGAACGCGTGGTACGCCGTTGCGCAGGTGGGCGATACGCTCGCCATGCGGTAAGCTACGTCACCCGTCCACCCCCTCCAACATAGAGAAAAGCAAAATGGCACAAGGTCAATATGTAATGTCGATGCTCCGTGTGAGCAAGATCGTTCCCCCTAAGCGTCAAATCATCAAGGACATCTCCCTTAGTTTCTTTCCCGGCGCCAAGATCGGCCTGCTCGGCCTGAACGGCTCGGGCAAATCCACCGTGCTGCGCATCATGGCGGGCGTGGACAAGGAATACGACGGCGAAGTGCAGCGCGAACCCAATATCCAGATCGGCTACCTGCCGCAGGAGCCGGTGCTCGATCCCGCCAAGACCGTGCGCCAGGAAGTGGAATCCGCGCTGGGCGAAGTGATGCAGGCGCAGGCCAAACTGGAAGAGGTGTACGCCGCCTACGCCGACGAGAACGCCGACTTCGACGCGCTCGCCGCCGAGCAGGCGCGCCTGGAAAACATCATCGCCGCCAGCGGCAGCGATGCCTCGCACCAGATGGAGATCGCCGCCGACGCGCTGCGCCTGCCGGAATGGGATGCCGTGATCAAGAACCTTTCCGGCGGTGAGAAGCGCCGCGTGGCGCTGTGCAAGCTGCTGCTGGAAAAGCCCGACATGCTGCTGCTGGACGAACCCACCAACCACCTGGATGCCGAATCGGTGGAATGGCTGGAACAATTCCTCGTGCGCTTCCCCGGCACCGTGGTCGCCGTTACCCACGACCGCTACTTCCTCGACAACGCCGCCGAATGGATATTGGAACTCGACCGCGGCCACGGCATCCCGTGGAAGGGCAACTATTCAAGCTGGCTGGAACAAAAGGAAGCGCGGCTGGAGACCGAGAACAAGCAGATCGACGCGCACATGAAGGCGATGAAACAGGAACTGGAATGGGTGCGCCAGAATCCAAAAGGACGCCAGGCAAAATCCAAGGCGCGTATCGCCCGCTTTGAAGAACTCAATTCGCAGGAACACCAGGCGCGCAACGAGACGCAGGAAATTTTCATTCCTGTCGGCGAACGACTGGGTAACGAAGTCATCGAATTCGACGGCGTGAGCAAAGCCTACGGCGACCGCCTGCTGATCGACAACCTCAGCTTCAAGATTCCGCCCGGCGCCATCGTCGGCATCATCGGCCCCAACGGCGCGGGTAAATCCACCTTGTTCCGCATGATCACCGGCAAAGAAACACCGGACAGCGGCGAAGTGAAAATCGGCCAGACCGTGAAGATCGCCTTCGTCGACCAATCGCGCGAAGGGCTGGAGAACGACAAGACCGTGTTCGACGCCATCTCCGGCGGCAACGATATTCTGACTGTTGGCAAATACGAAACCCCGGCGCGCGCCTACATCGGTCGCTTCAACTTCAAGGGCGGCGACCAGGCCAAACTCGTCGGCCAACTCTCCGGCGGCGAACGCGGACGGCTGCATCTGGCGCAAACCCTCATCTCCGGCGGCAACGTGCTGCTGCTCGACGAACCTTCCAACGACCTCGACGTGGAAACCCTGCGCGCGCTCGAAGATGCATTGTTGGAATTCGCCGGCTGCGTCGCCGTCATCACCCACGACCGCTGGTTCCTCGACCGCATCGCCACCCACATCCTCGCCTGCGAAGGCGATTCCAAGTGGACGTTCTTTGATGGCAACTATCAGGAATATGAGGCGGAGAAGAGGAAGAGGTTGGGTGAAGAGGGGGCTAAGCCTAAACGGATTCGGTATAAGCCGATTAGTCGGTAACCGCATCTATCCCCTCTCCCTCCGGGGGCTAACCAGCGACTTGCACGGCTTTATCGTGCTTAGTCGAATGGCTAGTGTAGTGTTGCATTCTGTTTAGCACTTAAGCGGCTGTTGGCGCGAATGACCTTTGCCAAGATATCGCGAGCGCTCTTGGTCCAGATGAAGGGCTTGGGTTTGGTGTTGTGTTGAGCGACGTACTCATCGATGGCGGCAATCAATTCCGGCACGCTGGTGAACACGCCGCGACGAATCCGTTCGGTGGTGATATCGCGGAAGAAGCGCTCGACCATATTCAGCCATGATGCCGAAGTGG
>Ga0210037_1000234_pt1 | contig 46389 bp, 43 predicted proteins | sample CryGey08umfilter_3_FD_185451 | JGI IMG/M metagenome (GOLD analysis project Ga0210037, IMG submission 185451) | Groundwater microbial communities from aquifer in Utah, USA - Crystal Geyser 4/9/14 0.8 um filter (SPAdes) (version 3) | ecosystem: Environmental > Aquatic > Deep subsurface >...
AGCATGGAGTGATGGGTTAGAATTGAAGTCCGGATTATACGTTGCTTGAGAGAGACATCATGCCCCAATACCGTTCCCGCACCTCCACCCACGGTCGCAACATGGCCGGCGCACGCTCCCTGTGGCGCGCCACCGGCATGCAGGATGGCGATTTTGGCAAACCCATCATCGCCATTGCCAACTCGTTCACCCAGTTCGTGCCGGGGCATGTGCACCTGAAAGACCTGGGGCAAATGGTGGCGCGCGAGATCGAGCGCGCGGGTGGCATCGCCAAGGAATTCGACACCATCGCGGTGGATGACGGCATCGCCATGGGGCACGACGGCATGCTGTATTCGCTCCCCAGTCGAGACCTCATTGCCGACTCGGTGGAATACATGTGCAACGCGCACTGCGCCGACGCGCTGGTATGCATTTCCAATTGCGACAAGATTACGCCGGGGATGCTGATGGCCGCGATGCGCCTGAACATCCCGGTGGTGTTCGTCTCGGGCGGGCCGATGGAAGCGGGCAAAGTGACCTTGCATGGCAAGGCCAAGGGTCTTGATCTGGTCGATGCGATGGTGGCGGCAGCCGATGACCATGTGAGCGATGCCGATGTGGAAGCCATCGAACGTTCCGCCTGCCCGACCTGCGGTTCCTGCTCGGGCATGTTCACTGCCAACTCGATGAACTGTCTGACCGAGGCATTGGGTTTGTCGCTGCCAGGCAACGGCTCGCTGGTGGCGACCCATGCCGCGCGAAAAGAGCTGTTCCTGCGCGCCGGGCGCACCATCGTCGAGTTATGCAAGCGTTATTACGAGCAGGACGACACCTCGGTGCTGCCGCGCAGCATCGCCACCTTCGACGCCTTCGAGAACGCGATGACGCTGGACATCGCCATGGGCGGCTCGACCAACACCGTGTTGCATTTGCTCGCGGTGGCGCGCGAGGCGGGCGTGGATTTCACCATGAAAGATATGGATCGCTTGTCGCGCCGCGTACCGACCCTGTGCAAGGTCGCGCCGTCATCCGAATATCACCTGGAAGACGTGCACCGCGCCGGCGGCATCGCGGCGATTCTGGGCGAATTGGATCGCGCCGGTTTAATTCATGGCGAGGTGCATACGGTGCACAGCAAGACGCTGCGCGAGGGGCTTGGGCAGTGGGACATCGCGCAGGCCAAAAATGAAGAAGCGAAGCAATTCTTCCGCGCCGCACCGGGCGGCATCGTCACCACCATCGCGTTCTCGCAATCCATGTTGTACCCCGAACTGGATGTGAACCGCGCCGACGGTTGCATCCGCGACAGCGCGCATGCCTATTCCAAAGACGGCGGGCTGGCCGTGCTGTACGGCAATATCGCCGTGGACGGCTGTATCGTGAAGACGGCAGGGGTGGACGAAAGTATTTTGAAATTCAGCGGGCGCGCGCGCGTGTTCGAGAGCCAGGATGCCTCGGTTGCCGCGATCCTGGCCGACCAGATCATGGCCGGCGATGTGGTGGTGATCCGTTATGAAGGCCCGCGCGGCGGCCCCGGTATGCAGGAAATGCTGTATCCCACCTCATATCTGAAATCGAAAGGATTGGGTAAAGCCTGTGCACTGCTCACTGACGGGCGATTCTCCGGCGGGACCTCCGGTTTGAGTATCGGCCATGTCTCGCCGGAAGCGGCGAGCGGCGGCGCCATCGGGCTGGTGCAGGAAGGCGACCGCATCGAGATCGATATTCCGAACCGCACCATCAATCTGGTGATTTCCGACGTCGAGATGAACCAACGTCGTGCCGCGATGGAGGCGAAAGGTAAACTGGCATGGAAGCCCGCTGCCGAGCGCACGCGCCGGGTGTCGGCGGCGCTCAGGGCCTACGCAGCGATGGTAACCAGCGCCGACAAGGGCGCGGTGCGCGACGTGACGCGGGTGGAACGATAATGTAGGAGCGGCTTCAGCCGCGAAAGCGATATTCGCGGCCGAAGCCGCTTCTATCACGAGGGGCCAGGATGAAAGCCATACTGATTGCGAATCCGAAAGGCGGCAGCGGCAAGACCACGCTGTCCACCAATATTTCGGGCTATCTGGCCGCGCAGGGGCAGCGCGTGGCGATCCTTGATCTCGATCGGCAGAAGTCGGCGACGCAATGGCTGGCGATGCGCCCGCTTGACCTGCCCGGGATCGAGCTGATGCAGTCCGATGGCGAACGCGGTGCGCCGCTCGACAGTCTGGTGATCGATTCACCCGCCGGGTTGCACGGCAAGAATCTGGAACATGCGTTGAAACTGGTGCACCGGGTGATCGTGCCGATCGCGCCGTCGGCGTTCGATATCCAGGCGAGCCGCGATTTCTTGCAGGTGCTGCACCACGAGAAGTTGGTGCGCAAGGGCAAGATCGCCATCGGCGTGGTGGGGATGCGCATGGATCCGCGCACCCGTGCCGCGCTGACGCTGGAGCAATTCCTGCAGGGACTCGACCTGCCGATACTTGCCTATCTGCGCGAGACGCAGGCTTATGTCACGGCCGGGTTCGAGGGTAAGACCCTGTTTGATCTGCCGCCCGCGCAGGCACAACGCGAATTGGCGCAGTGGACGTATTTGCTGCAATGGTTGCAAACAGGTGATTTAAACAACAAGGAGGAGATATGAAACAACTTTGGGTGATATGCGGCGTGTTCTTGCTGGCGGGATGCCAGGTTGAAGAATCGCAACCGGTGACAAAACCGGCTGAATCGGTAGCGACCCCCGCGACACTGCCGCCGGTCGGAGCGCAACCCGCAGGCAAGGGAACGCCGCCAGCGGCGGCTACACCTGCCGCACCCGCACCCATCGACAAACTCGCAGTAGCGAAACCGGCTCCGATCGTCGCCACGACGAAACAAGCACCCCCGGCTCCACTGAAACAGGAGAAGGCAGCCGCGCCCGCAGCGGCCGTTGTTCCGCCAGCCGTTGTGCCTGAAGCGCCGGTCAGCGATGAGGAAGTGCTGGCGTTGGCGCGCAAGAACAACTGCTTTGCCTGCCATGCGCTGGATAAAAAAGTGGTCGGTCCCGGCTGGAAGTCAGTGGCGGCTAAATACCGCGGTGATGCCAATGCACAAACCTATCTGGAAAACAAGATCGCCAAAGGCGGCGGCGGGGTGTGGGGGGGGACGCCGATGCCGCCCCAGCCAAAGTTGAGCGCGGTACAACGCAGCCAGTTGGCAAAATTTATCCTTAACTTGCAATAACGCGTCAACCCGTTGCGGCGCTGCCGCGTTACTTGCCCAGCGCAAGTGGTTTGCAATTCGCGCGGGGTTGTTTAGAATGCGGTCGGGGTAAGCGCTCCGCTCGTTTTTTCGTGTAGTACAACTTGAATAATGGAGAAAACATGAAATCTATCGTTATCAGCATGGCCGTTGCCGCAGGTTTGATGGTTGCCGGTTCTGCATCGGCCGCCACCGCGATGCCTGCAGTTGCCAAGAAGAATAACTGCACCGCATGCCACGCCGTGGACAAAAAGGTGGTCGGTCCGGCCTGGAAGGATGTGGCGGCCAAGTACAAGGGCGACGCAGCCGCCTGGGACAAGCTCGCTACCAAGATCAAGAAGGGCGGTAGCGGCAATTGGGGCAAAATGCCGATGCCGGCCAATCCCAAGGTCAGCGATGCCGACATGGCGGAAATCCTGGCTTTCATCAAGGGCCTGTGATCGAGTTGGCGCATCAATAAAAAAGCCGGCGCAAGCCGGCTTTTTTATTGCCCCGAGTTTGTGCTCGTCCATTCCCGGCTTGAGTCTGTGGCCGCTTCGCGGTTTAATCGGCGCTCATATTTCGGGTTGAGAGGCGATGATGCAGAATCAAAAAATGGCCGCGTGCCTATTTTTATGCGGATTGCCGCAGGTGGCCTTTGCGGCGGAAGCGACGCTGGATGCGTGGTTCAGCAACATCAACGGCGTGCTGGCGCAAGTCATCTTCTTCGACGTTTTTCCGGGCGCGCCGAGCATGCCGCTGATCGTGGCCTGGCTGATTGTGGCTGCGGTTTTTCTGACCTTCCGTTTCAATTTCGTCAATCTGCGCATGATGCGCCACGCGTTCCGGGTGATCCGCGGCAAATACCGCACCGTGGATGACCGGGGCGAGGTGACTTCTTTCCAGGCGCTTTCGACCGCGCTGTCCGCCACCGTGGGGCTGGGCAATATCGCCGGCGTGGCGATCGCCATTTCCATCGGCGGGCCGGGCGCGACCTTCTGGATGATTGTCGCGGGCTTCCTCGGGATGAGCACCAAGTTCACCGAAGCCAGCCTCGCCCAGATGTACCGCCGGGTGCGCCCGGATGGACGCATCATGGGCGGCGCGATGGAATATCTGTCGATCGGTCTGGCCGAGCATGGCGCACCGCGCACTGGCCGGACGCTGGCCATCCTGTTTGCGCTATTCACCATCCTGGGCTCGTTCGGCGCGGGCAGCGCCTTCCAGGTCAGCCAGTCGATGGGGGCGGTGCAGACGCAAATCCCGTTCTTTCAGCAAGTTCCCATCGCCTATGGCTTGCTGATGGCGCTCGCCATCGGGCTGGTCATTATTGGCGGTTTGCGCCGCATCGCGCATGTCGCCGAAGCGCTGGTGCCGTCCATGGTCATCATCTACGTCGGTGCATGTTTGTGGATCATCGCCGGCAATGCGGCAATGGTGCCGGAGGCCTTGGGCAAGATCGTGCTGGAAGCTTTCTCGCCCATTGCGGTGGCGGGCGGCATGGTGGGCGCGCTGGTGCAGGGCTTCAAACGCGCCGCCTTTTCTTCCGAGGCAGGCCTGGGTTCGGCCGCGATTGCGCACTCTGCCGCCTCGGTCAAGTATCCGGTGCGCCAGGGGTTGGTTGCACTGTACGAACCGTTCATCGATACCGTGGTGATCTGCACCATAACGGCGCTGGTGATCGTCATCACCGGGGTCTATAACGCGCCGGAATATGAAGCCATCCGCGCGGCGAGCCAGGGTGCGACGCTCACCTCGATGGCATTCGCGACCGTTTCCGACTGGTTTCCTGCCCTCCTCGCCCTGTCTGTGGTGTTGTTCGCCTACAGCACGGCGATCTCCTGGTCGTATTATGGCGAACGCTGCTGGGTATACGTGTTTGGCGAGCGCTATTCAATTTTGTACAAGGTGATCTTCATCGGTTTCGTGGTCATCGCATCGGTGGCCAGCGCGTCGAATCTGCTGGATTTTACCGACCTGCTGGTGCTGTCGATGGCCTTCCCCAACCTGATCGGTCTGTACGTGTTGAGCGGCAAGGTGAAATCCGCACTCGCGGAATATGAGGCCAGGCTGGCCAGCGGGGAACTGGACCGGGAAGCGCTGATCAGGAAATAGCCTGCAACATCAGTTTCGTCGCCAGCCCGAGCAGCAGCAGTGCGAACAGTTTACGCAGCAGCGCAACATGGATGCGATGCGCTGTCCTGGCGCCGAGCGGCGCAGTGATGACGCTGGCGAGTCCGGCCCAGAGCAGGGCGGGCAGATAGACAAAGCCGAGGTGCGGCGCAGGCAGCCCCTCACTGTGCATCCCGATGACGATGTAGCCCAGCGTGCCGCCGACCGCGATCGGAAAGCCGATTGCCGCTGCCGTGCCGATGGTGCGCCGCAGCGGCAGGTTGCACCAGATCAGGAAAGGGATGACGACCGTCCCGCCGCCGATCGAAACCAGACTGCTCAACCATCCCGTGAAAGTTCCGCACGCACCCATGCCAAGCGGGCCGGGCAGGGTGCGCTGGGGATGCGGCTGGATGTCGAGCAGAATCTGTGTCGCGGCAAAATAGACGAACAGCGCAAAGAAGATCGTCAGGAATTGCGCTGAAAACGCTGCTGCTGATGCGGCACCGAGCGCGGTGCCGAGCAGGATGCCGGGCGTGATGCGACGGACGACCGGCCATTCCACGGCGCCATGCTGGTGGTGCTTGCGCAGGCTGGCGAGCGAAGTGAACAGAATGGTTGCCATGCTGGTGCCGAGTGCCAGGTGCATCAAATGTTCGGGCGGAAAGGATTGCGCCCCGAACAACCAGAACAGCACGGGCACCAGGATCGTGCCGCCGCCGATGCCGAACAGGCCGCCGAGGAAGCCTGCGAGGGTGCCCAGCATGAGATAGGCGAGCGACCACTCCACTATTTGGCTGCCAGCCGCGAAGTGATGAACTTCCACTCCGCCGGATCCAGCGGAGTGATGGAAAGCCGGTTGCCGCGCTGCAGGGTGCGCAGGTTCTCCAGTTCGGGATGGCGTTTCAATTCTGCGAGGGAAATGAGCGCGATCTTCTTCACCAGTTTCACGTCCACATTGAACCAGCGCGGCGTCTCTTGCGTGGCTTTTTCGTCGAAGTATTTGTTCTTCCTGTCGAACTGCGTGGCATCGGGATAGGCAGGGCTCGCCACTTCTGCGATGCCGGCGATGCCGGGCTCCTTGCAGTTGGAGTGGTAGAACAGCACGCCGTCGCCGATGCGCATCCGGTCGCGCATGAAATTGCGCGCCTGATAGTTGCGCACGCCGTACCAAGCCACCGTCTGGTCTTTCATTGCAGCCAGATCGTCGATGCTGCAATCGGAGGGTTCGGATTTCATCAGCCAATAGCGCACGGGGCACCTCTCCACAAAAGAAAAGTGCGATCCCGAAAGATCGCACTGGAATCAAGCCCCCCGCCTGTGCCGTTGACTCAATATCTTGAACCTGGGTTCAAGTGGGTCGGTTCCCGGCCACATCAGGTGCATCCGCAAGGGACACTCACAACAGTGGTTAAAGTGGGGCGCAACCTAAGCGTTAGCTCATTGGTTCAAAGAATGATGAATCTGACGAACACTGCAGGGGACACGGTCTGATTCTAGAACAACTCATCCTGCTCTGCCAGCGTTGCGTCGATGATTTTCTGCATCGCCTGGGTTCTGTGCTTGAACGCGGCAAGGTCAAAGCCGCCGCCCAGGCGGGTGGTCAACAATTCGTGCGCGATGTTGAGCGCCGCCATGATGGCGATGCGCTCGACCGAGGCTATCTTGCCAGCATCCCGGATTTCGCGCATCTTCTGATCCAGATAGGCGACCGCATCCAGCAATTCCGCGCGTTCGTCCGGCGGGCAGGCGACGCGGAATTCGCGGTCGAGGATGTTCACATCGATAAAACTGGTGTTGGCCGGGCTCATGCGGACTCTGCGGGAAGATGTTCGAGGATTTTCTCGATCCGCTGCGCGGCCTGGTTCAGCTTTTCCTGATTTTTTCTTTGTTCGCTGACCGCTGCCGCGACATGCTGGCGCAATTGCAAATTCTCCGCGCGCAGACGCTGGGCCAGTTGCACCAACTGCGTCAATTTTTGTTCGAGGGCGTCGAGTTCGCTTTGCATGGGCGAACTATAGAATTTAAATCCCTGTTAAGTCAATCGATAACAAGATGTTTTGCAAGTGTTTTGGAATTGTCGCTGCAGCGGCTGATGCGCCGGGTCGGTCGCCTCTGCTACAATCCGCCCCGCTTCAAGGTGCAGCGAGGTAAAAACCTCGCAGTTAAACGGGAAACAGGTGCGGAAGTATTTTCAATGCCTGTGCTGCCCCCGCAACGGTAAGCCAGTGTGGATTTGTCGGTATGCCACTGTGCGCAAGCATGGGAAGGCGACAGATCAAGACTGGTGAGCCCGGATACCGGCCTCGAAGTTTGGAAATCATGTGAACCTATTGCGCGAATGGATTGCTGCGTTGCGCGGTGCTCGCAATCCTCATGTACCGAAAGTACATTGCGGTTGCTGCGCTCCGTGCGTCTTGCACTCCGTCCGCTCATAACGGTTCACATACCTTCCAACGGTTCAGGAAATGCGCGTGGGGCGCATGAATGATGGTTTGGTTCGGTTCATTCTTTTGTTTTCCCGCCGCTTTCCTGATTTTGTTCAATGTTCCAACGGGGACGTTTGGAACTGAAATTAAGGAAGCATCATGAAAAGAAAACTCTCTCTCGCCGCACTGCTGCTCGCGGCTATCCCCTTGGCGCAAGCCGCAACCGATACGCTGGACGAAGTGGTGGTGACCGCCACGCGCACCGAGCAAGCCGCCGACGAATCCCTGGCATCCGTCACCGTCATCACGCGCCAGGATATCGAACGGCTGCAAGCGCGATCCCTCCCTGATGTGCTACGCGGCGTGGCCGGTTTGACGCTCACCAACAACGGCGGCGAAGGCAAGGCCACCTCGGTGTTTTTGCGCGGTACGAATGCCGGCCATGTGCTGGTGCTCATCGATGGCATCAAGGTCGGGTCCGCGACATTGGGCACTGCTTCGTTCCAGGACATCCCGGTGGCGCAGATCGAACGCATCGAGATTGTGCGCGGACCGCGATCGAGCCTGTATGGTTCGGAGGCAATCGGCGGGGTGATCCAGATCTTCACGCGCAAGGGCGGTGGTGCGCTCAAGCCCTTTTTCAGTATCGGTGGCGGGAGCTACCAGACCTACAGCGCCTCGGCGGGCGTCTCGGGCGGTGGCGAGCAAGGCTGGTTCGGCTTGAGTGCAAGCGGCCTCGACACCGACGGTTTCAACGCCTGCAACGGTTCTCTTGGGGCTGGTTGTTTTACCATTGAACCGGACAAGGACGGCTACCGTAATTTGTCAGGCTCCCTGCGTGCGGGCTACCGCTTCGACAGTAACGCCGAGGTGGACGTCCATGCTTTGCGCGCCGAAGGTAAGACCGAATTCGACGGCGGCTTCGTCAATGAATCCGAATCGGTGCAGCAGATCCTGGGCAGTACACTACGCTTCTCCCCGGTGGATATTTGGCTCATCACCTTGACCGCGGGTCGTAGCATGGATGAGTCCGACAACTTCAAGGACGGCGCCTTCCGGAGCCGCTTCGACACCGAGCGCGATACCGTCTCCTTCCAGAACGACCTCTCAATCCAGGACGGACATCTGCTCACCCTGGGTGCCGACTACCAGGATGACAGGGTCGACAGCACCACGATCTTTGCGGTCAGCACCCGCGACAACACGGGGCTGTTCGTCCAGTACCAGGGCGACTTCGGTGCGCATAGCATAGAGTTGAGCGCGCGGCACGACAACAATCAGCAGTTCGGCGGGCACGACACGGGAGGCGTGGGTTATGGTTACGCGCTGAACGAAACGACGCGCATGACTGCCAGCTACGGTACGGCGTTCAAAGCGCCGACCTTCAACCAGTTGTATTTCCCCGGATTCGGTTCGGCAACATTGCGACCTGAGTTGTCGCGCAGTGTCGAGCTTGGTGTGGCCGGACGTATTGAATCGGGCAAATGGTCCGTGAATGCGTATCAAACCAATATCACCGATTTGATTGGCTTCGATGCCAGTTTCAATCCGGTCAACATCAACACCGCGCGGCTGACCGGCGTGGAAGGCCAAATGCAGGCGCAGCTGGCCGACTGGGATATTGCCACCACACTGACCTGGCAGGACCCGCGTCAAACGTCGGGTGCCAACAGCGGCAAATTGCTGAATCGCCGTGCAACGGAAGCTATGCGTGTGGAAATTGCCCGCCAATTCGGCGAAGTGCGCGTGGCGAGTTCGCTGTACGGGGAGGGGCGTCGCTATGACGATCTCGCCAATACCCCCAGCAAACGACTGGGTGGCTATGGATTGCTCGATTTGCGAGCCGAATATCGCCTGGACAAGGCGTGGTTGATGCAAGGACGGATCGATAACCTGCTGGACAAGCAATACGAAACCGCCCAGCACTTTAACCAGGCACTACGCGCGGTATATGTGACGCTGAATTACCAGCCCAGGTAGCAGTAGTAGCGGGTTGGGTTATGAGCGGATGAGCTGACCCAACTCATTTTTTAATCATCCCAACTAAAGGAGTGCCACATGAAACAATTATCGCAACGTCAAATATTCATCGCATTGGCCTTGTTCGCGCTGATGGCAGGCACGCGCATGCATCATTTCGGTACATCGCTGCACTTGCCCGATGCTTCGCTGGCGGTATTCCTGCTGGCTGGATTTTTTGTCGCGAGCCGGTTGTTCTTTGGCGCATTGCTGCTCGGTGCCGGCGCACTCGATTACCTCGCCATTACTCATTTTGGCGTGAGCGATTATTGCATCACCCCAGCCTACTGGTTCCTGATTCCGACCTACGCCGTGCTGTGGTTTGCGGGCCGTTCCTACGCACGTATCCACCAGCATAACTTGCGCAGCCTGGGTATTTTTGCCGCGATTTCCTTCGCGGCAACCAGCGTGGCTTTCATGATCTCCAATGGTTCCTTCTATCTATTTTCCGGGCGCTTCGCCGATGTGAACATGGCTGAATATGCGCATCGCGTTGCGCAATATTACGTGCCGTATGTGGGCGGCGCCGCGGTGTACTTGGTTCCTGCGGTCTTGTTGTATGGGGTGTTTACGCACCGCGCCAACACACAACATTCTGCGGCGCAATAAATCTTGCCGGATAACAGTACACAACACCGGCAGCGCATGACGCGCAAGAAGGCGGTGGTCGATGCGGCCATAGCTGGAGCCGACCGGGACAAGGGTTTGCTGCTGATACTCACGGGCAACGGCAAGGGCAAATCCAGCTCCGCATTCGGCATGGTGGCGCGCACTCTGGGCTACGGGCTTAAAGCGGGCGTGGTGCAATTCATCAAGAGCCGCCGCGATACCGGTGAAGAAAAATTCTTCGGCCAACAACCCGGCGTGCAATGGCAGGTACTGGGTGACGGTTTTACCTGGGAGACGCAAAACCGCGAGGCGGACATTGCCGCCGCAGAACGTGCATGGGCTGTCGCGCAAGGTTTTTTGCGCGACGCATCGCTGCACCTGGTGGTGTTGGATGAACTGACGTATCTGCTGAAATACGGCTATCTCAACGCACAACAAGTTTGCGCCGACCTGGCGGCGCGACCGCCGATGCAACATGTGGCGATCACGGGCCGTGCCGCACCCGAATGTCTGCTGGAAATGGCCGACACGGTGAGCGCAATCCAGGACGTCAAACACGCCTTCCGCAGCGGCGTGCGCGCACAACCCGGCATAGATCTTTGATATCCGTGCGCCATTGTCCCGCTGTGCTCATCAGTGCTCCCGCCTCCGGGCAGGGGAAAACCACCGTCACCGCCGCGCTCGCCGCCTATCACCGCAGCCAAGGGCGGCGCGTGCGGGTGTTCAAGACCGGGCCGGATTTTATCGACCCAACCATTCTGGAGCAGGCTTCCGGCTATCCTGTGTATCAACTCGATTTGTGGATGGGCGGCGAACCCGATTGCCGTGCGAAACTGTATCGGGCGGCTGGCGAAGCCGACCTGATCCTAGTCGAAGGAGTGATGGGACTGTTCGACGGAAAACTGTCCAGCGCCGATCTCGCCAAACAATTCGGCATCCCCGTGCTGGCCGTGATCGACGCCGGCGCGATGGCGCAGACCTTTGCCGCCCTGGCTTTCGGCTTGTCGCAACTGGATGCGTCTTTGCCGTTTTTCGGCGTTGTGGCGAACCGTGTCGCCGGTACGCGCCATGCCGAGATGCTCACCGAGCATTTGCCTACCGGCATAAAATTTTACGGTGCGTTGCCGCGCGCAGCGGAAATCAACCTGCCCGAACGGCACCTGGGCTTGTTGCAAGCAGGCGAACTGCCCGACATCCGGCAGCGTATCGACCATGCTGCAGAGTTGTGGGCTGAGCACGCATATACCGGGTTGCCGCCAGTCGTCGCTTTTGCTCCAGTCGAATCTGCCGCCATGGCGCGCAAGTTACAGGGAGTGAAAATCGCCGTAGCACGCGATGCCGCCTTCTCGTTTTTGTACCAGGCCAACCTCGATGTATTGAGCGAGCTGGGCGCGCAACTAAGCTTCTTCTCGCCGCTCGAAGACCAGGCGTTGCCGGAGGCCGATAGCCTGTATCTGCCCGGAGGTTATCCCGAATTGCATTTGTCAAAATTGGCGCGCAACACAGCCATGCTGTCCGCCATCCGTGCGCACCATGCCGCAGGCAAACCAATACTCGCCGAATGCGGCGGCATGCTGTATACGCTGCAAACGCTCACCGACGCACAAGGACAATCGGAAAAGCTGCTAGGCCTAATCGAGGGCGCAGCGCAAATGCAACCGCGCTTGAGCGCGCTGGCGCTGCAAAGCGTGAAATTGCAGCAAGGCACGCTGCGCGGACATACGTTCCACTATTCAAAACTGGAAAGCCGACTCGTGCCCAGTGTACGCGGGACCTGCCCGAATGGCGGCGCGAGCAGTGAGGCGGTATATCAACGGCAACGTCTCACCGCCTCATATATCCATTTCTATTTCCCGTTCAACCCGGACGCGGCGGCACAATTATTCCTGCCATGAACTTGCTATACCGCTATTCCGACACCGAGCGCAACGCCGTGTATCGCGCGATAGCCGAACGCCGCGACATGCGCCATTTTGTGCGCGATCCCATTCCGGAAGAAGTCTTGCAGCGCGTGCTGCACGCCGCACACCAGGCACCGAGTGTCGGCCTGATGCAGCCGTGGCGCTTTATCCGCATTAGCGATTTCGCACTGCGTGAACGGATACACGCGCTGGTGGATGCCGAGCGGCAGTTGACCGCGCAAGCGTTGGGAGAACGCAATGCGGAATTCTTGCGGCTGAAAGTTGAGGGGGTACGTGACTGCGCCGAGCTGTGGGTGGCGGCGTTGATGGATCAGCGCGAGGTGCATATTTTTGGCAGGCGCACCTTGCCGGAAATGGACTTGGCCTCGGTCGCATGCGCCATCCAGAATATGTGGCTGGCGGCGCGCGCCGAGGGATTGGGCATGGGCTGGGTGTCGCTGTTCGACCCGCAGGCGTTGGCAGCAGTGTTGGGTATTCCCGACGGCGGCAAGCCTGTCGCGGTGCTGTGTCTGGGGCAGGTCGAAGCCTTTTACCCCGCACCGATGCTGCAACTGGAAGGCTGGCGCAGCCCGCAGGTATTGGGCGAAATGTTGTTTGAAAATACCTGGGGATGCCGCAGCGCGCCGTGACGATGCCGCTACTTTTCGCTCTGAGCGTGCCGTTGATGGTGCTGGCGGCGGTGCTGCTTGACCGATGCTTCGGTGAGCCGCAGCGCTTTCATCCGCTGGCGGGGTTCGGCTTTATGGCGCAGTGGCTCGAAAAACGGATTTATCGTGCCACGCGTCTTGGTGGCGTGTTGTCCGTCTGTATTATATTGATTCCATTGGTATTTTTAGCTTACTTATGGCAATCTTTCGGCATCTTAGGCACGCTGTTTTCCATCGTGGTGCTGTATTTTGCGATTGCGCCGCGCAGTCTTGCCGAACATGCCGGGCGCGTGGCGGCGGCTTTTTTGGCTGGCGATTTGCCCGCTGCAAGGCAGGCGGTGAGCAGGATGGTGAGCCGCGATTGCACGCAATTAAATGAAAACGGCGTGGCAAAAGCCACCGTGGAATCGGTGCTGGAAAACGGCAACGATGCGATTTTCGCCGCGCTGTTCTGGTTTCTTGTCGCAGGTGCGCCTGGGGTGATTTTGTATCGTGCAAGCAATACACTGGATGCGATGTGGGGTTATCGCAATGCACGTTACAACGAATTTGGCTGGGCGGCGGCACGGCTGGACGACGCGCTCAATTTCGTTCCCGCACGGCTTACCGCATTGAGCTACGCCTTGCTGGGCAACACGCGCAGCGCGTGGCAATGCTGGCGTAGCCAAGCCCCGCTGTGGGACAGCCCGAATGCGGGGCCAGTGATGGCAGCAGGGGCGGGCGCGTTGCAGGTGAAACTGGGCGGGGAGGCGAGCTATCACGGCAAGCTGGAACAGCGCCCCGAGCTGGGTTGCGGTAGTGCGGCGATGCCAGCCGACATCATTCGCGCCGTGGCGTTGGTGCGGCGTGTTTTATGGCTGTGGGTCGGGTTGATTTTTGCCGTGTCAGGCGCGTGGGAGATGGCTCATGCTTGAACACGGCGGGCGCATAAAACAAGCCGCGCAGCACTACGGTATCGCCGAACAACACTGGCTGGATTTATCCACGGGGGTGAATCCGAACGGCTGGTTAGCCCCCGTCGTGCCGCAAACGATTTGGCAAGCCTTGCCACAAGATGAGGACGAGTTAGTGGCGGCAGCGCGTGCCTATTACGGCGGCGCTTGCTTGCTGGCGGTGGCGGGTTCGCAAGCCGCCATTCAAACTTTGCCGCGTTTATTTTCGCCGTGTGGCGTGGCGGTTTTGTCGCCGAGTTATGCCGAGCACGCGCACGCTTGGCAGCAAGCGGGGCATGAGATTTTGGCATTAAATCCCGCACAAATTTTGCAAGCCAGCGAGGCGATAAAAATCGTCGTTATCGTCAATCCCAATAATCCTACCGGGCAGCTGTTTAGTCGTGCCGAGTTGCTTGCCTTGCACGAAAAACTGGCGGCGCGCGGCGGCACATTGATTGTGGATGAAGCCTTTATGGATGCCACGCCCGAACACAGCTTGCTAGGCGATGGTTCGCGTGCAGGCTTAATCGTATTGCGCTCTACCGGCAAATTTTTCGGTCTTGCTGGTGCGCGCGTCGGTTTCGTTTTTGCGCAACAAAACCTTCTCGAAAATTTGCGCGAATTACTCGGACCGTGGCCGATTAGTGCGCCTTCGCGCTATGTCGTCACGCGCGCGTTGCGGGATAAAAAATGGCAAGGCACAACGCGTGAAAAATTGCAGCTGGCGAGTACGCGCCTGCGTGATCTGCTCGAACAACATGGCTTAAAAGTGACGGGCAGCACGGCTTTATTCGCATGGCTACAGCACGGCGATGCCGAAAAAAATCACACGCAGTTAGCGCAACAAGGTGTGTTGACGCGTTTGTTTTTAGAACCGTCCAGTTTGAGATTTGGCTTGCCGCGCGATGAGGTGCAGTGGGTACGACTGGCGACTGCGCTAGGTTCGTTAAACGAGCATCGCGCAATCAATTGCGCGCCCACCATCGCGCCAGCACCTTCCAAAAAAATAGCCGCAACCGTGATGGTGCAAGGCACAACCTCGGATGCGGGCAAAAGCACTTTAGTCGCTGCGCTGTGTCGTTGGCTGGTGCGGCAAGGCGTTTCAGTCGCACCGTTCAAGCCGCAGAATATGGCGTTGAATAGCGCGGTAACGACCGACGGCGGCGAGATTGGGCGGGCGCAGGCGGTGCAGGCGATGGCGGCAAACATTGCGCCACACATCGACATGAATCCCGTGCTGCTCAAACCCAACAGCGACACCGGCGCGCAGGTCATCATTCACGGTCGCGCCATCGGCAATATGGAGGCTCTCGACTATCACGCATACAAAAGCACCGCGTTCGCAGCGGTGATGCAATCGCATGGTCGTCTCATCAAACAGTATCAAGCCGTGGTGGTGGAAGGCGCGGGCAGCCCCGCTGAAATCAATTTACGCGAGGGCGACATCGCCAACATGGGCTTCGCCGAAGCAGTGGATTGCCCCGTCATTTTGATTGCTGATATTGATCGCGGCGGCGTGTTCGCACATCTGGCCGGCACGCTGGCGCTGCTTTCCGAATCCGAACAAGCGCGCGTGGTGGGCTTCGTCATCAACCGTTTTCGCGGCGACATTGCGTTGCTGCAAGATGGGCTGGATTGGCTGGAAGCGCGCACCGGCAAGCCGGTGTTGGGCGTGTTGCCGTATCTGCATGACCTGCATCTGGAAGCGGAAGATGCCGTGCCTTTGTCCTCTCTGTCTTGCGGGCAGCGTGTAGAAACGGCGGATGCCCGCAAGGGGCCTGTCCGTGGTGGTACGGCAGCAAGCTGCCAACAACACACGCCAAAGCTGCGCGTCGTCGTGCCCGTCCTGCCGCACATCAGCAACCACACCGATTTCGACCCGCTGCGCCTGCATCCGCAGATCGAATTCAGCTTTGTTCCGATAACTGAGCCGATTCCGCCCGCCGATCTGATTATCCTGCCGGGCAGCAAATCGGTGTGCAACGACCTGGCTAGTTTGCGCCGTGCGGGTTGGGAGGCGCAGCTACAGCTGCATCTGCGCTACGGCGGCAAGCTCATCGGTATTTGCGGTGGCCTGCAAATGTTGGGGCAGTATGTCCATGATCCGCTGGGGATAGAAGGCGAAGCTGGCAGCAGTGCGGGGATGGGATTGCTGGAACTGGAAACAACGCTTGACGCGGAAAAACAGTTGCGCAATGTGAGCGGCACCTTGTTGCTGGAAGATGCGCCCGTGTTGGGATACGAAATCCATGCCGGAATTTCCAGTGGCGCTGCCTTGAACAATCCGGCGCTGCAACTGGAACACGGTGCGGATGGCGCCATCTCGGCTGACGGGCAAATCCTCGCCACTTACCTGCATGGCTTGTTTGAATCGCCCGAGGCGTGCAGTGCGTTGTTGCGCTGGGCCGGGTTGCGCGAAGTGCAGACGCCGGATTATGGTGCGCGTTGCGAAGCCGATCTGGAACGATTGGCGGATGCGGTGGAGAGCTATCTTGATACTGAAAAATTGCGCAAGCTATTTGAATTGGGAGAGGCCGATGCGTGAATTGATTCTGGGTGGTGCACGTTCCGGCAAAAGCCGTTTAGCAGAACAGCATGCCAAGGAATCCGGCCTGGATGTGGTGTATGTGGCAACCGCGCAGGTGCGTGACGCCGAAATGCAGCAGCGCATCGCCCATCATCAGGCGCATCGTCCGTCGCATTGGCAGGTGGTCGAGGCCGGGCACAATCTGGCGCAGGTGCTGCAACAGCAGGCCGGAGAGGGGTGCTGCGTATTGGTGGATTGCCTGACGTTATGGCTCACGCAATTGCTGTGCGATCTCAACGAAGCCGAATTGCGCCGCGAAGTGAATGCCCTGTTGAGCGTGCTGCCCACCTTGCCGGGGAAAATTATTCTAGTGAGCAATGAAACAAATATGGGCGTCGTCCCGTTGGGTGAATTGTCGCGGCGTTATTGCGACGAGGCGGGACGCTTGCACCAGCAACTTGGTGCGATATGTGAACGTGTGATTTTGACAGTGGCAGGAATACCACTCATCGTGAAAGGAATTTGAATATGGCAATGAATTGGCTGGCACAACCTTGTGCCGCAATAAATGAAACCGCGCGCACTGGAGCACTGGTGCGCCAAGGACAACTTACCAAGCCGCCCGGTGCATTGGGCCGCCTGGAAGATATCGCCGTGCAACTCGCGGCGATGCAGGGAGTAGAGCAACCCGTGATGGAACGAATCTACATCGGCATTTTTGCGGCCGATCACGGCGTGGCGGATGAAGGCGTGTCGCTGTTTCCACAGGCCGTCACGGCAGAGATGGTGCGCAACATCGCGCGTGGCGGGGCGGCGATCAGCGTGTTGGCACGTCAGCTGAATGCCACGCTGGAAGTGATCAATCTCGGTACGGTATCCGCCGTCGAGCCTTTTAGTAATGTACGCGATGAACACATCGCGGCCGGGACGAACAATTTCACCAAGCAGCCCGCGATGAGCGCAGATCAATGCACGGCCGCGCTGGAAGCCGGACGCAATGCGGTACTGCGTGCGAAACAACTGGGGACGCAACTCTTCATTGGCGGCGAGATGGGCATCGCGAATACCACATCGGCTTCGGCCATCGCCTGTGCGCTGCTATCCGCCGCACCCGAATCGCTGGCCGGAGCGGGCACAGGTGTTGATAGCGCCGGTGTTACGCACAAGGCGCAGGTGATCGCCAAGGCGTTGAGCTCGCATCAGGTCGCTGCCGATCAGCCGCTGGATGTGCTGCGCACTGTGGGCGGCTTCGAGATCGCCGGACTGGCGGGTGCGTATATCGCGGCGGCACAAAATGGTATGCCAGTGCTGGTGGATGGATTCATCAGCTCGGTGGCTGCGCTGGTTGCGGTGCGCATCAATCCGGCAGTGCGCTCCTGGCTGCTGTTCGGGCACACCTCTGCCGAGCAAGGACATCAATGCGTGCTGGCTGCGTTGAAAGCGCAAGCTTTGCTGCAACTGGGGATGCGCCTGGGCGAAGGCAGTGGTGCTGCGGTTGCCGTGCCATTGCTGCAATTGGCGTGCGCCTTGCATAGCGGCATGGCCACATTTGCCGAGGCGGGTGTCAGTGAACAAAACTGATCCCATCATGGTGACCATGCTGCGCCACGGTGCAGTCGATGGACGAGCGCATATTTTTCGCGGAACGCTTGATGAGCCGTTGAGTGAGCAGGGCATGCAACAGATGTGGCAATCTGTCGCGCGTTGTTCGACAGCCAGCTTTGATACGGTCGCCACTTCGCCGCTCAAGCGTTGCCGTGAATTCGCTTCCGTTTTTGCGGCGCAGCAGTGCCTGCCTTTGCAGGTGCTGCCTTCGTTCGGCGAGCTGGCATTCGGCGACTGGGAAGGGCTGACTCCCGATGAGGCAAGTACACGCCACCCGGTCGAGTATCGAGCATTCAGCTCCTCTCATGGCGAACATGCTCCGCCGAACGGCGAAACACTGGCGCAATTTCGCAAACGAGTCGCCCGGGGCTGGCACCAATGGCTGGTGCAGGAGGCAGGAATCAACCGTTTACTGATTACCCATGCGGGGGTAATGCGTGCCTTGCTCATAGAATTGTTCGGTTACACGCCTGCGCAGGCGTTTCAGATCGCGCTGCCGGAAGCAGCGTGCCTGCGCATTTCTCTTCTGCAGGGGCTGCCGCCGTTTTTACTTTCCATCAACTGAGGCGAGATTGAGATGCGGGGTTTGATTCTGGCAATACAATTCTTAACGCGGCTGCCCACGCCGCCGCTACGCAACTTTGAACCGGCAGAACTGCCGTGCAGCGCACGCTGGTTTCCGCTGGTTGGCATGCTTATCGGAGTGCTGCTGGCAACAGTCTTGTGGCTGGGCAGCTGCATTGATCCGTGGTTGGGGGCGCTGCTGACCCTGATGCTCTGGGTCTGGATCACCGGTGCATTACATCTCGACGGGCTGGCCGACATGAGCGATGCATTGGGTGCAGCGCACCGTGACCGTGACCGGTTTCTGGCCGTGTTGGCTGATCCGCATCTGGGCACATTCGGCGTCGTCAGCCTAGTGCTTCAGCTCGCGTGCAAGTTGGTATTGCTGATGCTATTGGCGCGTAGCGGACAATACTGGGCGTTGCTGCTAGTTCCTGCGTGGGCACGTTGGGGGACGTTGATCTGGGCACGCCTGCCGACCCTCAAGCCCGGCATAGGGGAACGCTTCGGCGGGCAAATCGCGCAGCCATTGATTTGGGTTTGGGGCATTCTGCTCACGGCATTTAGCGTTGGTGCTCCGGTACTATGGTGCGTTCCGCTGCTGGTTTTCGTGTGGCAAAAATTTTTGCTGCGACGTATTGGAGGCATGACTGGTGACTTGCTCGGTGCGGGAGTAGAGGTGGTCGAGAGCGTGGCTTTGCTGCTATTGGTTGTGCAAGCTGCGTATGCCGGTACTGGATTTATCTTAGGCGAAGTCTAGTGAGAGTCTTTGAGATACATTTCGATCGCACGCGATGCTTCAGACGCATATTCCGCACCGCCGCTTTGTTGCAACACAGCCATCGCGCGCTGCTTGCATTCGGATTCACCGCCACGGCCGATCGATGCAACGACCTGTTTGATGCATCGGTCGAACTCTGCCATTGCCAACTGAGCCTTTGGTGAAAGTTCGGCGATCTGCAGTGCAGCGGCGGATGGCCGCGGTTTCTGTTAAAGTTCCCGCCGGTGATTATCGGCGGGAAGCAAGGGAGAGTGAAGATGAGAAAATTGCACAATAAAACTTTTTTGATCGCGTCCGCGCTGGTGCTGCTGATGGCGGCGACGCGTTTTAACCACTTCGGTTCGGCGCTGGCTTTGCCCGATGCCTCATATGCGGTGTTCTTTCTGGCCGGACTTTATCTCGGGCGGGTACGGGGCGCGCTGGCGTTGCTCGCGCTGCTGATGCTGGAGGCGGCGCTGGTCGATTTTTACGCGATCAATTTCCGCGAGGTCAGCGCCTATTGTGTCACCTCGGCTTATGCCTTCCTGGTGTTCGCCTACGGCGCGCTGTGGTTTGCGGGGCGCGTCTATGCCGCGCGTCACAGGGTGGGCGGCAAGGGGATGCTCGGCCTGCTGTCGGCGGCGGCGCTGGCGGGGGGCGCGGCATTTGTCATTGCCAATGTGAGTTTCTATCTGCTGGCGGGCTACTTCGGGCAGATGAGCGCATGGCAATACGTGGCCAGTGTGGCGCAATACTTTGTCCCTTACGTTGCCGTGATGATGTTCTATGTCGGGCTGGCATTCGCCGTGCAGGCACTGGCGCAGCTTTCCGACAAGACCAAGCACGGTGCCGATGCCGTCTGATCCGGAGCGCATTCTTCTGCCGTGCAGATGACCAGCACCCAGCTCTACCTGCGCCTGTTGTGCTACGTCCGTCCGCACTGGCAGGCGTTTGCCGTATCCATTCTGGGCATGATCGTGGCGGCGGCGACCGAGCCGCTGTTGCCGGCCCTGCTCAAGCCTTTTCTGGACGGCACCTTCGTGCACAAGGACGACTGGGTGATGCGCTGGGCGCCGGTGTTCATTCTGGGGATCTTTTTCGTGCGCGGCTTGGCCGGTTTTTTCGGGTCATATGCCATTCATTGGGTCGGCAACCGGGTGGTGATGGATTTGCGCGCCGAGATGTTCGCCAAGTTGATGACGCTGCCGACCCGCTACTATGACGACCACGCCACCGGGCTGCTCATCTCCAAGCTGACCTACGATGTGACCAACGTTACGGCGGCGGCAACCAGTGTGGTGACCATCGTTATTCGCGACACCATCATCATCGCAGGCCTGCTCGGTTGGCTGTTCTACCTCGACTGGAAGCTGACCCTGATTACCCTCGCCATCGCGCCGGTGGTTGCTCTTATTATTCGTACCATTAATTATCGCCTGCGCAATGCCAGCCGCGACACGCAGCAGGCGATGGGCAGCATCACCCAGGTCATCGAGGAAAGCGTGACCGCGCACAAGGTGGTCAAACTGTTCGGCGGCCAGAGTTACGAGCAGCAGCGCTTCGATAGCGAGATCAACGGGGTGCGCCGCCATATGATGAAACAGGCGGCGGCGGCGCTGGCCAATGTGCCGCTGGTGCAGATGGTGGCGGCGGTTGCCCTGTCTTTCGTGATCTGGCTCGCCATCGGTCAGACCGGGAGCGATGCCACCACGGTGGGCGGATTTCTCTCATTCGTGACGGCGATGCTGATGCTCACGGCGCCGCTCAAGCGTATTACCAGCATCACCGAATTCATCCAGCGCGGCCTGGCCGCGGCGGAAAGCGTGTTCGATCTGCTCGACAGCGACGACGAGGCCGATACCGGCACCCTGGAGTTGGGGCGGGTACACGGTGAGTTGTGTTTCGAGCGGGTCAGCTTCGCTTACGGCCGGGATGGCCGCATGGCATTGCAGGAGGTTGATCTGCAAATTCCGGCAGGGCAGGGGGTGGCGCTGGTCGGCGCCTCCGGCAGCGGCAAGAGCACGCTGGCGAATCTGCTGCCGCGCTTTTACGAGTTGCGAAGCGGACGCATCCTGATCGACGGGCAGGATATTCGCACCGTCACGCTGGCCAGCCTGCGCGCCAACATCGCGCTGGTCAGCCAGGAAGTGGTGCTGTTCAACGACACCATCGCCGCCAACATCGCCTACGGCCAGATGCGCGAGGTGCCGGAGAGCGAGATCGTGGCGGCGGCAACGGCGGCGCATGCGATGGAATTCATCCAGGATATGCCGCAGGGACTGGCCACGCTGGTGGGCGAAAAGGGCGTGCGCCTGTCGGGCGGCCAGCGCCAGCGCATCGCCATCGCCCGCGCGATCCTGAAAGATGCGCCCATCCTGATTCTGGATGAGGCGACCTCCGCGCTGGACAGTGAATCTGAGCGTCATGTGCAGGCGGCGTTGGAAGTGCTGATGCAAAATCGCACCACCCTGGTAATCGCCCACCGCCTGTCCACCATTGAAAAAGCCGATTGCATCATCGTGTTGCAAAAGGGACAGATCGCGGAAGCGGGTACTCACGCCGAGCTGCTCGCCCTAAACGGCGTGTACGCGCAATTGCATCGCACCCAGTTCAGAAGCAACGAGACTGAAGGTGAAAAAAACCCATCAATCAGTTGACAGTTGTTCCGCTTCTGGCAAAATCCATACCCAAGCATTTCTCTCAACCTTTCAACCCCGTTTAATTTCAGGAGATCATCATGGCCGTACTCGTAGGCAAGCAAGCCCCCGATATCAACGCTGTCGCCGTCATGGGCAACAACGAGATCAACGAATCCTTCAACCTGAAGAAGCACATCAGCGGCAAGTACGCGGTGGTGTTTTTCTACCCGCTGGACTTCACTTTTGTCTGTCCGTCCGAGATTATCGCCTTCGATCACCGTCTGGACGAATTTAAAAAGCGTAACGTCGAAGTGATAGGCGTGTCGATCGACTCCCACTTCACTCACCTCGCGTGGAAGAACACGCCGGTGAACAAAGGCGGCATCGGCCAGGTGCGCTATCCGCTGGTCGCCGACATCAAGCACGAAGTGTGCAAGGCCTACGATGTGGAAGCCGAAGGCGGCGTGGCTTATCGCGGCTCGTTCCTGATCGACCGTTCCGGACTGGTGCGCCACCAGGTGGTGAACGATCTGCCGCTGGGGCGCAACATCGACGAGATGATCCGCATGGTCGATGCCCTGCAATTCAACGAAGAGCATGGCGAAGTCTGCCCGGCCGGCTGGAGCAAGGGCAAGGCGGGCATGGGCGCCTCGACCGAAGGCGTGGCGAAATACCTGGCGGAACACGCGCAAGAACTGTAAGCGATTATTTTCATCTGAAAAAGGCTCCTGCGGGAGCCTTTTTTCATGTCCGCCCCGGATTGCGCATGCATTAAAATGCGCCGCATCGTTGCCCGGGAGACTCTGCATGCTGATCTGGTTCGTCGTGCTCTATCTGCTGTTTTCAGTTGGGGTGGGTGTCTATGCGGCGCGGCGTGTGCACACCTCGCGCGATTTCGTGGTGGCGGGGCGCAACCTGCCGTTGCCCGTGGTCACCGCCACGGTGTTCGCCACCTGGTTCGGCGCGGAGACGGTGCTCGGCATCTCGGCCACCTTCGTGCAGGAAGGACTGGGCGGCGTGGTCGCCGACCCGTTCGGTGCCAGTCTGTGTCTGATCCTCGCCGGGCTGTTCTTTGCGCCGCTGCTGTATCGCATGAATCTGCTGACCATCGGAGACTATTACCGCGCCCGCTACAACCGCACGGTGGAGCTCATCATGTCGATCTGCATCATGCTGTCCTATCTCGGCTGGGTGGCGGCACAGGTGGTGGCGCTGGGGCTGGTGTTCAATGTGGTCAGCAATGGCGTGGTCACGCCGCAGGTCGGCATGGTCATCGGCATCAGTGCGGTGCTGGCCTACACTTTGGTCGGCGGCATGTGGTCGGTGGCGCTGCTTGACTTTGTGCAGATGACCGTCATCATGACCGCGCTGTTGCTGATCGCCGTGCTGATCGGAGGGCAGGCGGGCGGGGCGGGCAACGTGGTGATGCAGGCACAAACCGCGGGCAAACTGCAACTGTTCCCCCGGGGCGGCGGCATGGAAGCATGGATCCCGTTTGTCGGCGCCGCAGTGACCATGATGCTGGGCTCCATCCCGCAACAGGATGTGTTCCAGCGCATCACTTCCGCCAGGAGTGAAAAGATTGCGGTACGCGGCGCGGTTCTGGGCGGCGTGCTGTACTTCGCTTTCGCCTTCATTCCAATGTTCCTGACCTTTGCGGCGACGCTGATTGACCCGCAGTTCTTCGGCGAACTGATCGAACGCGATTCACAGAGGGTTTTGCCGAGTTTGATCCTGAATCACACCCCGCTCATCGTGCAGATATTTTTCTTCGGTGCGCTATTGTCCGCCATCATGAGCACAGCCTCGGCCACCCTGCTCGCGCCGTCTGTGATGTTCACCGAAAATATCCTCAAGCATTTTGCCTTCGGTGACATGAGTGACAAGCAGATGTTGCGCACCATGCGCATCATTCTGTTGACGTTTGGCGTCCTTGTCCTCTGGTTTGCGCTGAACTCGGAATCCAGCATCTTCCATATGGTGGAGAATGCCTACAAGGTGACTCTGGTTGGCGCGTTCGTGCCGCTGGCATTTGGCCTGTATTGGCGGCGCGCCAACAATCAGGGGGCGATACTCTCCATCTTGCTGGGGTTGGGTTCGTGGCTGCTGATGGAACTGCTTACACCGCAGACCTACTGGCCGCCGCAACTGGTTGGGCTATTGATGAGTGTGGCCGGGATGCTGCTTGGATCGTCGCTACCCGAATTCAACAAGTCAGCGCGGCACGCCAACGTCTGAACTGTCACGAAGTTGTCATATTACTTTCATACCATTGCGGAAATTTCGCAACAAAGACGGAGCACAACATGACAACCGCAACCATTCTGCTGGTGGAAGACGAACCGGCGATCCAGGAATTACTGGCATTCAACGTCGAGCAATGCGGCTTCCGCGCGCTCAAGGCGCTGGACGCGGAAGCCGCTCAGTTGCAGATCAAACAGGCGCTGCCCGACCTGATCCTGCTCGACTGGATGCTGCCCGGCAGTTCAGGCATCGAACTGGCGCGCCGCCTGCGCGCCGACGCGCGCACGAAGGATATTCCCATCATCATGCTGACCGCGCGCGGCGACGAGCGCGACAAAATCCTCGGGCTGGAAGCGGGGGCCGATGATTACATCACCAAGCCGTTTTCGCCGCGCGAGCTGATGGCGCGCATCCGCGCCGTACTGCGCCGGCGCGCGCCGCAGATGAGCGAAGAGATTGTCAGCATCGGCGGTATCGAACTGTCGCCCGCCACCCACCGGGTCAGCGCCAACGGTGAAAACATCGAGTTGGGGCCGACCGAATTCCGTCTGCTGCATTTTTTCATGACCCACGTCGAGCGCGTGTATAGCCGGGCGCAACTGCTGGATCAGGTGTGGGGCGACCATGTTTTCGTGGAAGAGCGCACGGTGGACGTGCACATCCGCCGCCTGCGCCAGGTGCTGGAGCTGTCCGGTCTGGAGAGACTGGTGCAGACAGTGCGCGGCAGCGGCTATCGTTTCTCGCTGCAATAGGCGCATTTCGACGGGGCGGTGGGAAGCCTTATAATCCGCCTGTCCATTCATTCAGCGGGATCCGCATCGTGAGCGATTTCTGGCAGCGCGCGTTTTTGTATCCTATTTTCCTGTTGTTGTTTTCCCTGCTGTTGTGGGCGATTGCCGGGCCGTTATCGGCGGCGCTGGCATTTGGCGTTGGTCTGCTGTGGCATCTGGCGACCCATCTGCGCCACCTCGCCGCCCTGCGGCGCTGGCTGGAGGCACCGCAAACGCAGGCCATGCCGGAGGGGGAGGGGCTGTGGGAGGATGCCTTCTCGCGCCTGAATCAGCTGACGCGAGAACAGCACAAGGAGCGGGCCGCGCACATTGCCGCCTTGCAGCAGATGGAACAGGCGACCGCCGCCCTGCCGGAGGGCGTGGTGATACTGGACGAGGCCAATCGCATCGAGTGGAGCAATCCGCTGGCGGAGCGGCATTTCGGCCTCGATAGCGCCTTCGACATCGGCCAGCAGATCACCTATCTGGCGCGCCAGCCCGAGTTTGTACGCTATCTCGCGGGACGCGAGACGACACAGCCACTGATCCTGCGCGGTAACCGCCAGGATGACATGATCCTGTCAATCAAATTGATCGCCTACGGCGAAGGCAAACGTTTGCTCATCAGCCGCGACATCACCCAATTCGAGCGGATTGAGACCATGCGCCGCGATTTTGTCGCCAACGTCTCGCACGAATTGCGCACACCGCTGACCGTGGTCAACGGTTTCGTCGAGACCTTGCAGGACATGCCGACGCGCGACTCCGACATGGCGCAACGCGCCCTGTATTTGATGGGCGAGCAGACCCGGCGCATGACCAGCCTGGTGGACGATCTGCTGACCCTGTCGCGCCTGGAGAATGAACAGTACCCCCTGCATGAAGAAGCAGTGGACATCTGCGGATTACTGGAGGAGGTCGGGCGCGAGAGCAGGTTGTTGAGCAACGGCCGGCACCGGATTGACCTGCACACCGCCTGCGAAAACAAATTGAATGGCAATCGCAACGAATTGCGCAGCGCCTTCTCCAATCTGCTCAGCAATGCCATCCGCTACACGCCGGAGGGCGGCACCATCGATGTGCAATGGTCGTTGCAGGGCGGGCAGCCGGTGTTTGCCGTCAGGGACAGCGGTATTGGTGTCGCGCCGCAACATATCGCGCGTCTGACCGAACGTTTCTACCGGGTGGACCGCAGCCGCTCGCGCGAAACCGGCGGCACCGGACTGGGGCTGGCCATCGTCAAACACATTGCGATGCGCCATCAGGCCAAACTGGAAATCGCCAGCGAAGAGGGACGGGGCAGCATTTTCTCCCTGCGTTTCCCCGCCCAGCGCATCCGGCACTGATCCGCGTCCGGCGCGGATTGACCTTCCCGCCCGAATCGGCGGTAGAATCCAAATCAAGGACATTCCGTCATCCGGATTCAGACAGGGATTCGTCGTGTCAACTGATCTTTCCCCGGCAGCACAGCGCGAACTTGGTTACAAGGTCAGGTTCCTGCGCCTTGCGTTGTGGCTGGTGGTGCTGTCCGCCGGACTGTTGGGGATTTACCGCCTGGTGGTCACGCCGCTGATGGGGATGGTCAATATGCTGATCGCGGTGAGCAGCCTGTTTTTTCTGTTCCTGCTCAAGCGTCGGCCCGAGCAGATCGAGCGGATTGCCAATATGGCGTTGGGGGCCGTGTTCGTCGGCGCTTCCCTGGTCTATTTGTTCCTGTATGACAATACCATCCGTCTTGGGGTGTTTTTCCCGTTCGTGGCCGGCGCGTTCTATTTGCGGGGCGCGCGGATTGGCTTGCGCTGGTTGCTGGCAACGGTGGCGGTGATTCTGGCGGGCCATCTTCTGCCGTGGTTTCCCGACGCCTATTCGGCCTTTGAGATCGCTGCGGCCTGTCTCTATCTTTCCCTCCTGTTTGCCGTGCTGTACAACTTCGAAAAGGTGCGCAGCGAACATTTTGAGCAGGAGAAACAGTTGGAGAATATCGCCCACTTTGATGGGCTGACCGGTGTGCCCAACCGGATGTTGCTGGCGGACCGCCTGGCCCAGGCGCTGGCCCGCACCAAGCGTGAACAGGGATTGATGGCGGTGTGTTATCTCGATCTGGACGGTTTCAAACCGGTCAACGACAAGTACGGCCACCAGATCGGCGACCAGGTGCTGGTTGAAGTCACCCGGCGGATAAAGGAGACCATCCGCGAAGACGACACGGTTGCCCGCCTCGGCGGCGACGAGTTCGCGCTGCTGCTGGTCGGGCTGCAAGTGCCGGAAGAATGTGTCGGCAGTCTGCAGCGCCTGCTGGAAACCCTCAATCAGCCGATTCTGCTGCCGGGTATCTCGATTCGTATCAGCGCCAGCATCGGGGTCGCCCTGTATCCGCAGGATGAAGAGAATGCGGAGACGCTGCTGCGTCATGCCGATCAGGCCATGTACATTGCCAAACAGGCCGGGCGCAATCGCTACCATTTATTCGATGCGGCACATGACCGGCGCGCCCGCTCGCATCATGACCTGCTGAGGGGAATAAGGCGCGGGCTGGCACGGGGCGAGTTTGAGCTGTATTACCAGCCAAAAGTTGATTTGGCGAAGCGGCGGATGGTCGGCGCGGAGGCGCTGCTGCGCTGGCATCATCCACAGCGCGGCCTGTTGCGACCGGACGAATTTCTGCGCGTGATCGAAAATACCGAACTGGAGATCGAGCTGGGCGACTGGGTCATCGGCAGCGCGTTGGCGCAATTGTGCCGCTGGCGCGCGGAGGGCGAAGAATTCGAAGAGTTCGAAGTCAGCATCAACATCTCCGCCTACCATCTGCGCTCCGCCGATTTCGTGCACAAGATGCAAAGTGCGATGCAGGGTTGCTGCGCGCGTGCGTGCCGGGGATGCCTGCAGATCGAGGTGCTGGAATCAGTCGCCCTGGAGGACATCGCCCATGTGAGCCCGATCATCAACGCCTGCCGCGAATTTGGCGTGGGCTTCGTGCTCGACGATTTCGGTACCGGCTATTCGCCGCTCACCTGTTTGAGCGATCTCGCCGTCGACGGTCTCAAGATCGACCAGTCCTTTGTGCGCGGCATGCTGTACGACCGGGGCGCGCGCGCCATCGTGCAGGGGATCATTGCACTTGCGCAGGCTTTCGAGCGCGGCGTGGTGGCGGAGGGGGCGGAGCAGACAGAGCAACTGCGGGTGCTGCAGGAAATGGGTTGCCCGGTGGTGCAGGGCAACGTTATCGCGCTGCCGATGCCGGCGGCGGAATTGGCGGAATGGTGCCGGCGCGAATGGCCGCCTAAAGCAGACTGAAGCTGACCCGCTCGTAGTCGCTGCCGCTTTCAACGCTAATGCCCAAGGCGATTTTGCGTTTGCTGCGCGCTGGCGTGATGAGTTCCATCACGCGTCCCGGGGCGAACCACCCTCGCGGCAGGACCAGGCTGGCCGGAATGCGCAGGTTTTCCAGCGCGGGCAGGAGCAAGGCGGGAGCGGAGCTGGATTGCCACTGTTCCCCCCCGGTTGCGGCCGCCTGCGCGATCACGGCTTGCGGTTGGCCGGGCAGGTAATGCACAACCAGATACAACAGCCCGCCCTGGGTGACTTCAATTTGCCGCACCATGCCCGCCTTGTAGCCATCACTTTCGGGCGCAAACACGATGACGATCTGCCTCGGGGCAAGCCGTTCATCGGAGGCGTGCAGGCGCAACAATCTGGCCTCGATCAGGCCGTTGCTTTCCACTTGCCATTCTTCCGGCACGAAACCCAGTTCCTGCAATTTGTGTCGCCCAGTCTCGTCCAGCACCCGGCCAAAAGTGGCGATCTGCAGCTGTGCATCACGCACGGCCTTGGTCACGTCCTTCACCGGCTTGAACGGTTTTTGCGCGATCTGGCCATAGCTTTTTTCCAGTCCGGCGCACAGATGCACGGGCTGCGTCGGGCGCGGCACATCGGCCAGGGTATCGGTGCTTGCCTCGCACCAGCAGGCGTGCAGGGTTTCCAGCAGCGCGATGCAGTCTTTGGCCGCCAGCGCATCGCCCAAGTCGAGTTGGCGCGGGGTCTGTCCCTGCTTGAGCAGGATGGCTTTCACCCTGATCTGCTTCGACAGCGGCACCAGCGGCAGAAAACGCAGACTGTCGCTGCGCTGCGCATGGGCCAGACTGCGCAATCCCTGCGCGCCGCGCAGATCAACCGCCAGCGGCGGCGCATCATTCCTGCTTGCGCTGCATTGCGCCACCAGACTCAGAGTTTCCGGCCAGTGCAGCAGCCAGCTTTCGGCGCTTTGCAGTTCGCTGCGGTTTAGGCCGAGTAAGCGCGCCCGGTGCAGCAGCAGGGTCGCCACATACAAGGTTTGGCAGGAAGCCGGGAAAGCGTCGTGAAAATAGGGATCGCGCACGTTTTCCTGGCGTAACGGCGATGATTCGATGGCGGCGTAGAGCGCGTGCAGTTGTTGCCAGCTGCGCGCATCCGGCGCGTAACCGGCGGTACCGAATGCCTCCAGGCGGCAGCGCGCGTAGAACAGGCAACGCTGTTGCAGCAGCGCCTGTTTTTTCGCTATCGAGGCGTCCCCCGCCGCCGCCATCTGCACGCAGCGCAGGTAACCGTGCAGCATGGCTTGCCACAGATTGGCAAGGGCGAACAGCAGGGCAAGTTCTTCGTCGGCCAGCGGCAGCGCTTTGCCCCCCAGTTTTTTGGCGCAGTCATGTTGCACCAGGGCTACGGTTTCGCGCAGGGTTTCGAGGATCTGCAGGCGCACCTTGCCGGACAGGGCGAGGCGGTTCAATTCGCCGATCTGGTTACTCAGGGTGTTTTGCGCCAGATTCAGATTGGTGAGCTGCAACTGTCCCAGCCACTGGCTGCAGGACTCCACATCCCGGAAGGCGGGCCGGGCAAGATCATCAGTGGGTTCCAGAGATAGCATGCAGGTTCTCCTTATAGCAACACGCGTTCGATTCCGCCGTTGTTGGCCTGTGTGATATAGGACTCCAGCCAGGTCGGCCCCAGCAAATGCTTCGCCATTTCGACCACGATGTAGTCGGTGCTGATGTTCGCATCATCCGTGTAGCGCGACAATCCCTGCTGGCAGGCGGGGCAGGAGGTGAGCACCTTGACCTCACCCGCGTAGCCGTCGTTGCGCAAAACCGCCGCCCCCTTGCGCAACTCCTCTTCCTTGCGGAAACGCACCTGGGTGGCGATGTGGGGCAGGGCCACACCGAAGGTGCCGGACTCGCCGCAGCAACGGTCGTTCAGCGGCACCGTGGTGGCCATTAACTCGCTCACCACCTTGAGCGGGGCGTAAGTTTTCATCGGCGAATGACAGGGGGCGTGGTACAGATAACGTACACCCGTCGCCTGTTCCAGCTTGATGCCTTTTTCCAGCAGATATTCGTGGATGTCGAGCAGGCGGCAGCCGGGAAAGATTTTGCCGAATTCGTATTTAAGCAACTGATCCATGCAGGTGCCGCACGACACGATCACGGTCTTGATGTCGAGATAATTGAGCGTGTTCGCCACACGGTGGAACAGCACGCGGTTGTCGGTGGTGATCTGGTCGGCCTTGTTGCCCAGGCCCGAGGCGTTCTGCGGATAACCGCAGCACAGATAGCCGGGCGGCAGCACGGTGATGGTGCCGATGTCGTACAACATCGCCTGCGTCGCCAGGCCGACCTCGCCGAACAGGCGCTCCGAGCCGCAACCGGGGAAATAGAATACCGCTTCGGAATCTTCATTGACCTTGAGCGGATTACGGATCACCGGCACCACGCTGTTGTCCTCGATGTCGAGCAGCGCACGCGCGGTCTTTTTTGGCAACCCGCCCGGCATCGGCTTGTTGACGAAGTGGATCACCTGTGAGGTGAGCGACGGCTTGCCCACGCTGGCCGGAGGATGCTTGACCTGCACCTTGAACAGGCCGAGGTGTTTGGCGATGCGGTGCGCCAGACGCTGGCCCTGGTAGGCCCATTCGATCATCACCTTGCGCACCAGCTTGATGGTGAACGGATCGGTGGCGTTGAGGAACAGCATCGACGTGGCGGTGATCGGATTGAAATTCTTCTTGCCCTGCTTGCGCAGGAAATTGCGCATCGCCACCGACACATTGCCGAAATCAATATCCACCGGACACGGTTTCTCGCAGCGATGGCAGGTGGTGCAGTGGTCGGCGACATCATTGAACTCGTCGAAGTGGGCGATGGAAACGCCGCGCCGTGTTTGCTCTTCGTAGAGGAATGCTTCAATCAGCAATGAAGTGGCGAGGATCTTGTTGCGCGGCGAATAGAGCAGGTTGGCGCGCGGCACATGGGTGCTGCACACCGGCTTGCACTTGCCGCAGCGCAGGCAATCCTTGATCGAATCGGAGATCTCGCCCAGCGCGCTTTGCTCCAGGATCAGGCTTTCCATCTCCATCAGGTTGAAACTGGGCGTGTAGGCGCGTTCGAGATTGCTGCCCGGCAACAGTTTGCCTTTGTTGAAACGCCCATCCGGATCGATCTTTTTCTTGTAGGCGATGAAAGGCGCGATCTCCTGTGTCTCAAGGAAATCGAACTTGGTGATGCCGATGCCGTGCTCGCCCGAGATCACCCCGCCCAGGTCCTTCGCCAGCTGCATGATGCGGTCCACCGCGCCGTAGGCCTGTTGCAGCATGGCGTAATCGTCGGAGTTGACCGGGATATTGGTGTGCACGTTGCCGTCGCCGGCGTGCATGTGCAGGGCGACGAACACGCGCCCTTTCAGCACGCGCTGGTGGATCGCGTTGCATTCGTCGAGGATGGGCTGATAGGTGGCACCGCTGAAAATCTGGTGCAGCGGTTCGCGCAACTCGCGTTTCCACGAGGCGCGCAGGGTGTGGTCTTGCAGGGCATGGAAGACGGTCGAATCGCCGTTTGGTAGGTCGGGTTTTAACCCGACTTGGCGGGATGAAGCCCGACCTGCGCCGTGATCCAACCCTGAACTGGGTTGGTCGAGATTGTCGCGCAGCCATGTCCAGCGCGCGCGCACGTCGGCGAGTAGCTGGCGCGCGGCATGCGGGCGCTCGCCGAGCAATTCGACCGCGCCCAGTTGTTCGTCATCCTGATAGCGCAGCGGCAGTTCACCGTGGCAGAACTGGTCCAGCGCATCCAGCAGCTTGATTTTGTTGTCCAGTGACAGCTCGATGTTGATGCGCTCCACACCGTCGCAATAATCGCCCATGCGCGGTAGCGGAATGACCACGTCCTCGTTGATCTTGAAGGCGTTGGTGTGTTTGGCGATGGCGGCGGTGCGCGCGCGGTCGAGCCAGAATTTCTTGCGCGCCTCGGCCGCGACGGCAATGAAGCCTTCGCCGTGGCGCAGGTTGGCCAGGCGCACGATCTCCGAGGCAGCCTCGCCCGCGGCGCGCTCGTCTTCGCTCACCACGTCCGCAATCAGCACCATCTTCGGGCGTGTGCCGCGCTGTGCCTTGGTGGCGTAGCCGACGGCCTTCAGATAGCGTTCGTCCAGATGTTCCAGACCGGCCAGCAAAGCCTTGGGGTGCGCCGCCAGATAGTCCTTGATCTCGACGATGGCCGGCACCGCCTCGTGCACCTGGCCGAAAAATTCCAGGCACACGGTGCGCGTGTGCGCATGCTCGCGGTGCAGGATGAAGGTGGCCGAGGTGATGATGCCGTCGCAGCCTTCCTTCTGGATGCCGGGCAGGCCGGACAGAAATTTGTCGGTCACGTCCTTGCCGAGACCGGTCTTGCGGAAAGCGCTGCCGGGGATGGTGAGAATCTCCGGCGGCAGAGGTTCGCCGTGCCGGTCGTAGCGGGTGATGCGGAAGCGTGCCTGCGGCACGTCATGGATCTTGCCCAGGTTGTGGTCGAGGCGGATGACCTGCATCCAGTGTCCGTCCGGCGTCACCATTTTCCACGCCACCAGGTTGTCCAGCGCCGTGCCCCACAGCACGGCTTTCTTGCCGCCCGCGTTCATCGCCACGTTGCCGCCGATGCAGGAAGCATCCGCCGAGGTGGGATCGACCGCGAACACCAGCTTTTGCGCTTCCGCCGCTTCCATCACGCGCCGCGTGACCACGCCCGCGCCGCAGTGGATGGTGGCATAGGGCGTGCTCAAACCGGGCAACACAGTCTGTTCGATCGCGCCGATGGCATCCAGCTTTTCGGTGTTGATGACGGCGGAATATTTGTCCAACGGGATCGCGCCGCCGGTGTAGCCGGTGCCGCCGCCGCGCGGGATCAGGGTCAGGCCCAGCTCGATGCAGGCGCGCACCAGCGGCGCGACCTCTTCCTCGCTGTCCGGGTGCAGCACGACGAACGGGTATTCCACGCGCCAGTCGGTCGCGTCGGTGACGTGCGACACGCGCGCCAGTCCGTCGAACTGGATGTTGTCGCGGCGCGTGATGCGACTCAATGCGCGCTGGGTGCGTTTGCGCAAATCCAGCGTCGTCTCGAAATCCGCCGCGAAGCGTTCTACCGCAGTCTTGGTTAACTCCAGCAGGCGTCCCACTTTTGGGTTGTTCTGGCGGCGTTCTTCGATTGCGTTCAGGCGATGGTGCAGCGCGCCGACCAGCGCACGCCGCCGTTTGCGGTTCGCCAGCAGGTCATCTTCCAGATAAGGGTTGCGCGTGAGCACCCAGATGTCGCCCAGCACTTCGTACAGCATGCGCGCCGAGCGACCGGTGCGGCGTTCCTCGCGCAGAGTGTTGATGATGTCCCACGCTTCGCTGCCGAGCAGGCGCAGCACGATCTCGCGGTCGGAGAACGAAGTGTAGTTGTAGGGGATTTCGCGTAGCCGAGCGTTCATGGTGATGCCTTGATTTCAAGGCGCGCATTCTACCGCATCGCGCAACGACACTCGACCCCGCTGCGGTTGCGGCTAAAATGAACGACATGGACTCGCCGAAAGAACCTGCACGCGTCTTTTTCGCACTGTGGCCCAGGCCGCGGGAACAAACCGCGCTGGCTGCCTGGCAGGATGGTCTGCATCAACTTTGCGGCGGGCGTTTGATGCGGCCGGATACCCTGCACACCACGCTGGTGTTTCTCGGTGAAGTTGCCGCGGATCGGATGGAGGCCCTGCAGTGGGTGGCACAGGAAGTGGCGCTGGAGCCATTTGAACTGTGCTTCGATACCGCCCATTACTGGGGGCACAACCATATCGTTTTCGCCGCACCCGGCCGGGTGCCGCCGCAATTGGAACGGCTGGTGCAGGGCTTGCAGCGGCACCTGACCCATCATTGTTTCCATTTTGAGCAGCGTCCTTACCAGCCGCATGTCACACTGTTGCGCCATGCCCAATGGAACGATGCGCCATTGCCGGCAATGACGGAAGTGCGCTGGCGCTGCCGCGATTTTGTTCTGGTCGAATCACTGCGCGACGCGAACGGCGTGCGCTATGAAGTGTTGCACCGCTTCGGATCGCGCGGTTTGGCGTAAATAACAGGCTAGGAGCGGCGTTAGCCGCGAATGGCGATTTCGCGGCTAACGCCGCTCCTACGGCAGGAAGTCTTCTTCAACTGTCGTTTCATTATCAGGGATGGCGACTCGCCATGACCGTTAGAATGCGCCAAATTCACAGGAGCCAACATGCTTTACGCATTCACTTTGCAACACGGACAACTGGCGCGCATGCCGGTCGAGCTGCAAGCAGCATCGCAACCGCAAGGCGCAGTCTGGATCGACGTGCACGCCGCCACCCCGGAGGAGGTGCTTTGGGTTGAAACGGCTTACGGGCTGCACCTGCCCAACCCTGAACACTTGCGCGACATCGAGGCGGGCGCGCGTTTTTACGAGCACGAGGGCAAATTGCATCTGCGCTCAGACTATCTGTCCGGTACCGAGAGCCATTCGCACAGCGTGGCGGTCGCCTTCGTGCTGGCGGGGGAAACGCTGATCAGCATTCACAACGAAGACCTGCCCATCTTCCGTCTGTTGCGCCTCCGCCTGCATGCCGAATCGGGCCCGATCGAGAACTGTCGCGATGTGCTGATCGACCTGTACGGCATGGATGTCGAATTTTCCGCCGATGCGCTGGAAGAGGTGTATGCCGATCTGGGGCGGGTAAGCCAGAGCGTGCTCGGTTCGACGCTGACCGATAAACAGGCAAGCGAGGCGCTGGCCGAGATCGCGCATGCGGAACACGTCAACGGGCGCATCCGGCGCAATGTGATGGATACCCAGCGCGCGCTGTCGTTCATGATCCGCACCAAAACGCTGAACCCGGTGCAGGCCGACGAAGTGCGGCAGATCCAGCAGAATATCGAATCGCTCGACGGCCACACCTCGTTTCTGTTCGACAAAATCAACTTCCTGATGGATGCCATCATCGGCTTCATCAATATCAACCAGAACCGCATTGTGCGGATGTTCTCGGTGGTATCGGTGGCCCTGCTGCCGCCGACGCTGATCGCGTCCATCTACGGCATGAATTTCCAGCTCATGCCGGAGTTGGTCTGGCGCCTGGGATATCCGTATGCGCTGGCGCTGATGGCGCTGTCGATCGGCGTGCCGTTCTGGTTCTTTTGGCGCAAGGGCTGGCTCAAGTAGTTGGCAGCGCCAGTTTTTCGAGGCACAGCGCGGCGGCGGCAAAACCCATCGTCGCGGTCACTGTCACGGCCGAACCGTAACCGGAGCAATTCAAATCGCCCGTCGTGCAGGCCGTGCTTTTGTGTGAGGGCTGTTCCAGATAGATGCAGCTCGCGCCGAACTTGCCGTTCTTGCGCGGTGTCAGTTTGTATTCCTTGCGCAACAGATTGCGCACCCGCGCCAGCAGCGCATCATGCGTAACCTGGCCGATGTCTGCCGCACGCAGCGTCAGCGGATCCTGTTTGCCGCCCGCCGCGCCGCACACCACCAGCACGATCTTGTTGAAGCGCGCATGCACGATCAGCGCCGCCTTCACTGTCGCCTCGTCGCAGGCGTCGATCACCGCATCGAACGTACCCGGCGCGATCAGTTGCGCCATATTTTCACCCGTCAGGAAATCATCGACCGTCGTCACCCGGCAAGCGGGATTGATATCCGCGATGCGCGTCTTGAGTGCTTCCGTCTTGGCCATGCCCAGCGTGCTGTCCAGTGCCTGGATCTGCCGGTTCACGTTGGACACCGCGATATGGTCGAAATCGATCAGGGTGAGCTGGCCGACGCCGCTGCGCGCCAGCGCCTCCACCGCCCAGGAGCCGACCCCGCCAACGCCGATGACCGCCACGCGCGCGCGATGCAGCGCCAGCCGCGCGCCCTCGCCATACAAGCGGTCGATGCCGCCGAAGCGGCGCGGATGGGAATCGTCGAGCGGATGATGGGGCATGGTCAGGAGGTCGCGGAAAGTCTGGGCAACACGGACGATACATTTACGCTGGTGATGCGCGCAATCTCTTCGATGGAAAGGCTGCGCAAGGTTGCCAGCGTCTGCGCGATGCGCGGCAGATATTCCGGCTTGTTCGGCGCGCCGCGTTCGAGGAAGTCGGGCGGGATGTCCGGCGCGTCGGTCTCCAGCACAATGCTGTCCAGCGGCAGGGTCGCGGCCAGTTCACGCAAACGGGTGGCGCGGGCGTAGGTCATTGCGCCGCCGAAGCCGAGTTTGAAGCCGAGCTTGATGAATTCATCCGCCTGCTGGCGGCTGCCGTTGAAGGCGTGGGCGATGCCGCCGCGCACCTTGTGCTGGCGCAGGTGCTTGAGGATCACATCCACTGCACGGCGCACATGCAGCAACACCGGCAGGTCATATTCCTGCGCCAGCTTCAGTTGCGCGACGAAAAAATATTCCTGCCGTGCGCGGTCGTAGTGGTCAACGAAGAAATCCAGGCCGATCTCGCCCACCGCCACGGTAGAAGGCTGCGCCAGATAGTCGCGCAGCAGCGACAAGTCATCGGGTTGTGCGTCATCGGTGTACATCGGATGGATACCGTAGGCGGGCGCGCAGTGCGGGAAACGTTCGCCCAACGCCTGCACGCGGTCGAAATTGGCGCGTTCCACCGCCGGGATGACGATGCGGCTCACGCCCGCCGCCGCGGCGGCGCGCACCAGTCCGGCTTGCGTGTCGCCGAATTCGGCAGCGTCGAGATGGCAGTGGGTGTCGATGAAACTCATTCCATCGTCAGCACGATCTTGCCGATCATGCTGCCCGCTTCGATCAGGCGGTGCGCCTGGGCCGCCTGCGCCAGCGGCAGCCGGTGCGAGACCAGCACGCCGAGTTTGCCTTGTTCCACCAGCGCCGCACCCTGTTCCAGAATCTTGCGCTGGCGCACGCGCCCGTCGTGCAGGTTCATCACCTGCGGCGTGAGCATCAGTTCGAAACCGAGCGTGAGATTACGCAGGCGCGCCTTCTGCACATCGGCCTGGCTCATCGCCGTGGCGAGGATGCTGACCACCTTGCCGCCGAAGCGCGCCGCATCGAGCGAGCGCAGGAAGGTCGCGCCGCCCACGGTGTCGAATACCACGTCCGCACCGCACCCGTCCGTCCAGTCCAGCGTCTCCTGCACGAAATCCTGTTCATGGTAGTTGATGAGTTTCTCCGCGCCGAGACCGTGCGCAAGTCCAGCCTTTTTCTCGTTGCTCACCGTCACCGCGATGCGCGCGCCAAGATGATGCGCCAGTTGCAGCGCGACATGGCCGACACCGCCGCCGGCGGCGTGGATCAACACGGTTTGCCCGGCCTTGAGTTCGGCGCGTTCGAGCAGCGCTTCCCAAGCGGTGATGAGCACCAGCGGCAGCGCGGCGGCCTCATGCAGGGAAAGATTGGCGGGTGCTGTGGCGCAGTAATCCTCGTGCAATGTGGTGTATTCGGCGTAGCAACCCGGCTCATCGCCGATGCCGCCGTTGCAGAAATATACCGCGTCGCCGAGATTGAAGCGCGACACTGCGGCGCCGACTTTTTCCACAAGGCCCGCGCCGTCGCAACCGAGGATGGCGGGCAACTGGTCCGGATGGTAAGCGGGCGTGGCGCGCAGCTTGGTATCCACCGGGTTCACCCCTGCGGCGGCGAGTTTTACGCGAATATGGTGCGGCGAAGGTAGTTCCGGCATCGGGACTTCCTTCAGTTGCAGCACATCGGTGCCGCCTGCGGCAGTGGCGAGAATGGCTTTCATCGATCAACTTTCTTTTGTTTTACCGTCTCGGTCCAAGGAGTATTTTGTGGGTCGGACTTCAGTCCGACATGTCGGGTTGAAACCCAACCCACATCCTTGTTGTATCGAGATGCACGGCAATTTTCGGCAGGCTGCTATGTTAAACTTGCGCCATTAATTAAGCGAGGTAAAGCCATGTCCGGAAACACTTTCGGCACCCTGTTCACCGTCACCTCCTTCGGCGAATCGCACGGCGCGGCCATCGGCTGCATCGTGGACGGCTGCCCGCCGGGGATGGAACTTTGCGAAGCCGATCTCCAGATCGATCTTGACCGGCGCAAGCCCGGCACCTCGCGCCATGTCACGCAACGGCGCGAATCGGACATGGTCGAGATCCTCTCCGGCGTGTTCGAAGGCAAGACCACCGGCACCCCCATCGCGCTGCTGATCCGCAACGAAGACCAGCGCAGTAAGGACTACGGCAACATCGCCGACACCTTCCGCCCCGGCCACGCCGACTACACCTACTGGCAGAAATACGGCATCCGCGACCATCGCGGCGGCGGCCGCGCTTCGGCGCGCGAAACGGCGGCGCGCGTGGCGGCGGGTGCCATCGCCAAGAAATGGCTGCATGAAAACTACGGTGTTGTCGTGCGGGGCTATCTCGAACAACTCGGCGAGATTGTTATCCCGTTCAAGAGTTGGGCTGAAGTTACCGAAATCGGCAACACCTTCTTTGTTGCAGATGCGAGTTACGTCGGCCAACTGGAAGACTATATGGACGCGCTGCGCAAATCGGGCGACTCCATCGGCGCGAAACTCGCCGTGGTGGCAGCCAACGTGCCCGTCGGCTGGGGCGAGCCGGTGTTCGACCGCCTCGACGCCGAGATCGCCCACGCGCTGATGGGCATCAACGCGGTGAAAGCGGTGGAGATCGGCGCCGGCTTTGGCTGCGTCACCCAGCGCGGCAGCGAACACGGCGACGAACTCACACCTCATGGTTTCGCGTCTAACAACGCTGGGGGCATCCTTGGTGGCATTTCCACCGGGCAGGACATCGTCGCGCATTACGCGATCAAGCCGACTTCGAGTATTCGCATCGAACGCAACTCCATTAACAAGGCCGGCGAGGCGGTGAAGGTCTCCACCGAAGGTCGGCATGATCCCTGTGTCGGGATTCGCGCCACGCCGATCGCGGAGGCGATGGTGGCGCTGGTGTTGATGGATCATGCACTGCGGAACAGGGGGCAGTGTGGGGATGTGGTTTGTGGGACTCCGAAGATCCGTTAGGAATATTAAGATGCCTTTCAATCCCGGAGTAAAACGCTTGGTCGTTCGAGACAAATCTGGAAAACACTTGCCTTGTGTAATGTGCGGCAAGACTTACCCATTACGCGATGCCGTGCATATAGTTGATGAAAAAGAATGGAAGTCGAAGCTTGGTCAAGACAGCAAAATTAATGGCATTCCGCTTTGTCCAAACTGTCATCGAGTATTTGACGAAGTGCTTCGCCCTTACTTGTATCGCGCCCTAGAAAAATTCGGTGCATCCGAGCTGCCTGCCTCTTGGAAAAAGAACAATAAAATAACAGTGACCGAACAAGATTTCAGTCTTGATAATAATGACTCTTAATCCCAATTAGCCCGCGTGGATCGGTTAAGCGTTGCGATACCCATCAAATAAAGTCAAAACCGCCGGGGGTTGCCCGGCAGCAAGTTACTTTCTTTTGCTTCGCCAAAAGAAAGTAACCAAAGAAAAGGCGACCCTGGTTTGCCGCCCCTTCGGGGTTCCCTCGGTCAGATGCAAACGAGCGGGGTTGCGCAACTCGCACGATCCGCTGCGCGGCCACGTGCTCAAACAGTGCTCGCCTAACATCACCGCTCGTTTGCATCTGACCGAGGCGGCGCTCAAGGGAAATTAAGTCAAACGCGGTTTTGGGTGTGCTTCGCACACGTTTTCCTTTTGGTTTTGGCGAGGCGGGCATGCCCGCCTCGCTGGTTTAGGTTTTGAGGTTTTGAATTACCTTTCCCTGTGCGCCGCCGAGTAGCGCAGGCTGGTCAGTGGATTTCGGCGAGGACTGTCTGAGCGCGTAGCGCGAGTTCCGCAGCCGCCTGACCAGTCGAGCAACGCAGGGAACCCACGAAGTGGGCGGCAAACCGGGGGCGACTTCTTTTGGTTACTTTTCTTGGCAAGACAAGAAAAGTAACTTGCTGTCGGGCAACCCCCGACGGTTTTTATTATCAACGAAAGTGGCGTCGATGAATTTTATTCATATACATTCTGCCGAGTTTTTTGTTTTTCCTGGGCGAGGGATTGCTTATGGCGCGCGGTAGCGAGATGGAGTCGTTTTGCAAATGGGAAGATGACACCTTGGTGTTGAATATCCTCGGTCGGCCGCGCGCGAAGCGCACCAAGATCGGCAAAGTGATCGGCAAGCAACTGGAAATCCAGGTGGCGGCGGATCCGGTGCGCGGCAAGGCGACCGCGCATCTGGTGGATTTTCTGGCGGATGAGTTCGGGGTGAAGCGCGCGGCGATTACCGTGGTGTTCGGCACTTACAACGTGAACAAACAGGTGCGCATCGAGGCGCCGACGAAATTGCCCTCCGTCATTTCGCCGCGCTAACTTTTGACGCGCCGATACAAACGGAAGCGTTCGTTCTGTTCTCCCAGTCTGCCGCCTTCCCAGATTTTTTCCCAACCGATCTCATCCTCAATCGGACGCGCGATGCGGTTGCCCTGCACCAGCAGCAAGTCGCAGCGCGCGACTTCCCGACTGGACCATTTGAACTTGCCGAAATATTCGAGCATAGCCTGTTCGCTGACGCCGAAGTGCGACAGGGTCATGCACTGGTAGTCGGCGGGCAGGTGCGCCGACAGATCGTCAATCATCGGGCGATAGCTCTTGCCGCTGTCCAGCCACGGCCGCCACAGCGTCATCACCAGAATCCACAGCAGGGTGGTGCCGCTGGCCCAGTTGATGAGCGAGCGCCGCACCGAACGGCCGGTGCGCCAGACTAGGACGATCCAGAGCAGGGTGGATGCGATCGCGATCCAGAAGGCGATTTCATCGAAAGCGGGGATGAAATCCGGGTGCTGCTGCTTGAACTGCCGGGTGATCCATGCGTTGTTATCGAGCAGCAGGCCGGCCCAGCCCCACCACAGCAGGATGGCGAACAGGGCGAAGGTCATGATGCCGAACCAGTCCAGCGCATTGGCGGCGCCCCGGCGCAAGGTGGACAGCGCTGCCGTCGCCAGCAAGGCGATGGGTAGCAGCATCGGCAGGCCGTTGGGATCGTTGATGTCCGGCACCAGACTCAGGACGACCAGCATCACCGCCAGGGCGGTCAGCAACAACTGGAATTCGGCTTTGTGCCACACCCGCTTGCGCGCTTCCCATACCGTCCACACGGCCAGCGGCGCGGCCGGCCAGGCCATCCACGGCAGCGCACCCAGGTAGTAAAAGATTTCCGGATAATTGCCGCTACGCGCAAAGTCCAGCCAGCGCCCGATGTTGCGCGTCCACGCCCATTCGGTGAACAGGGCGGGCGCATGCTGGTACAGCAGCCAGGGCCAGATTGCCAGCCACGGCAGGGCGCAGAGTAGGGCAATGGCGAATGCTTCGGCATGGTTGCGTGTGCGCCAGTTGCGGAACAGGAGCAGGAACAAACTGATGGCGAGAAACAGCACCGGCGCGATGAAGCCCTTGCCCAGAAAACCGATGCCCAGTCCGAGCCCGATGAAAACGCCGGCCAGACGCGGCCGGCGCAGGCTTAAGGCATAGCCATACAACAACATGGCGCAGGCGGCGAGGAATGCGTTGTCGAGCAGAATTTCGTGCGCGTGCAACAGCAGGCCAAGACAGCCGATGAGAGCGATGGAGGCCGGCCAGCCGCGATACTTGCCGAACAGCTCGCGCCCGCAGAAGCCGGTGAACAGCAGAGTGAGTGCCATGTAAAAACCCGTGGCCAGTCGCGCGCCATCGTGCAGCGGCAGCCATGGCGACAGAACTTTGGCGAAGAGGGCGGCGGTCCAGAAGTACAGCGGCGGTCTGTCCGGATAGGGTTGTCCGGCCAGCACCGGAACCAGCCAGTCGCCGCTTTGCAGGAAATGGTGAATGATGCCGAAGCCGTAAGCTTCGTTCGGTTTCCACGGGTCGTGACCGACCAGGCCGACCGTTACCCATGCCGCGCACAGTACCAGCAACAACAGCGCCTTGGCCGGTGTGATGTCGGTTTCCTTCAGTTTTCCGTAATAAATGTACACGCGCTATTCGACCAGTTTCACAGTTTGTCCCGGTACCGGCTCGCCCTGCGGATATTGCGCGTTGAGCAGGCGCAGATATTGTTCCGCGTTGCGTCCCAGCGGGGAGCGAGCGGCATATTCGGCGTAGCTGTCACCGGCGGCGGCTTTGTGCAACTGGAGGGTGAGCGGTTTGATTGCCGCCTTTTCCGGGCTGCTCAAAATATGGAAACTGCGCGCCGCCGTTTCCATTACTCCGCGCCGGGCATCGAGCAGTTGCGGCGTTTTGGCGCTGCCCAGCAGCAGAAAGGCTTTGCCCTGATGATAGATCACGCCGATCAGACGGTTGCCGTTGCTGCCCAGCGCGGCCTGCAGGCCGTCGATCTTTAGCGCCTGAATGTTCGCCTTTTGGCCGAGCACGCGGCGCGCATATTCAACCACCGTACCATCGGGTTTGGGGTCGAGTTTGAACTGGAGCGCGGCATCGTTCTGCGGGCTCAACGCGACCACTTGATCGGGCAGATTCTTGACCTGCCACGCCGGCGGGAAGGTGATCGCAATGCCCAGATCGCGATGCAGGAAACGGTTGTCGCGCACCACCCCTTCGGCCACGCTGTCGCCAAAGATCAAACCCGCCGTCTGGCGCAGATATTCCTCGCGCCTTTCGAGCGGGTTGGCCACGGTCAGATTTTTTGCTTCGCCCACGACTTGTTGCAGGCGGGTGTCGTTGTCGGGGTGGGTGGCGAAGGTGCCGTGATAGCGGCGCGGTTCGCGCCCTTCCTGTTTGGCGATCTCGGCATCGAACAATTCCTGATTCTTTAGCACGCCGACCACGCGGATCATCGCCTGCGGATCGTATTCGGTGCGTGCCAGATATTGCGCGCCAAGACGGTCGGATTCCAGTTCGTGATCTCGCCCGTAACCGGAGAGCAAGGCCCCGCCAAGCAGGTTGGAAAGGTCCTGTCCGGCGCGTGAATTGAGTTCAGGAACGAAGATCGAGGCCAGCGTGATGCCAAGACTTGTGGCCTGCGCCGCGCTTTGCTGGCGCACACCGTGGCGCGCGGTGACGTGGCCAATCTCGTGTCCGATCACCGCCGCCATTTCAGCTTCCGAGTTCAGATAAGCCATGATGCCGCGCGTGATATACACGTAGCCGCCGGGCAGGGCGAAGGCGTTGATTTCGGCCGAATCAACCACGGTGAAGTGGTAGTTAAGGTTGCTGCGATGGCTGCGGCTGGCGAGTGCCTGACCAACGCCGTTGACGTAACTTTGCAGTTCGGGATTCTGGTACACGCTGTACTGTTTGCGCACCTCCGCGTCGGCGCTGCGACCCAGCGCGATCTCCTGCGCTTCCGACATCATCACGAAATCCTGTTTGCCGGACACCGGGTTGGCGGCGCAACCGGCGAGCGTCAGAGCAACGGTGAGGGCGATCAGCAATGAGAGTGGTCGAGTCATAAGGGCCTCCCGAAAAGAAAAAAGGCAGCCTGCGCTGCCTTTTGATTTGTGCGACTAACCAAGTTCCATTAGGCGGCTTTGCTGCCCATATTGTACTTGTTGCGGAACTTCTCGATGCGGCCGGCGGTATCCACGATCTTTTGCGTGCCGGTGTAGAACGGGTGGCACTCGGAGCAGACTTCGACGTGCAGCACCGGTTTGCCGAGGGTGGAGCGGGTGTTGAATTTGTTGCCGCAACTGCAGGTCACTTCGACTTCGGCATAGGCGGGATGGAGGTCAGCTTTCATTTTCTGTTCCTAACGTAAAGTTGGCGCGGCGGTTGTACGCGCCCGGATAAACCATGAGGGCGCGCATTATCCATAAAAATAGAGGCTTGGGCAAATTGTTGTCGGCGCTAACGGATTTGCCCGCGCTCGATGCAGATTCCGACCTGCTTGCAATTACGGATGGCTTGCAGCTTGGCCACGCTGACTTTGACCCAAGGCGCGTTGAAGTCCTTGAGGATGATCTGCGCGATATGTTCGGCCAGGGCTTCGAGCAGGGAAAAATGCCCCTCGCTCAACACCGACTGGATGTGCTGCGCAACCTGGGCATAGTCCAGCGCATCATTGATGTCGTCGCTTTGGCAGGCGCGGCTGTTGGGCAGGGCGATCTCGAGGTCGAGCTGCAGCGTTTGCGGCACGCGTTTTTCCCTCTCATAGATGCCGATCAGGGTGATGATCTTGAGTTCGCGTAAAAAGATGATATCCATAAAGGGTCAAAGTGGGGGTTTGGTGGCAAGGCGGCATTCGAGTAGAATGCCGCGTTCCGCATTTTAAGGTATTCGTGATGACGCTCACGTTTTTTGTTGCAACCGCCTATCTGCTCGGCTCAATTTCTTTTGCCGTGCTGATGAGCAAGCTTTTTGGCCTGGCCGACCCGCGTACTTACGGATCAGGCAATCCGGGCGCGACCAATGTGTTGCGCAGCGGCAAAAAAATCGTGGCCGCCCTGACCCTGTTGGGAGATGCGGCGAAGGGGGGTATCGCGGTCTTTCTGGCAATCCAGTTGGCGCCACGCGATGAAAATTGGGCATTGCTGGTTGCTTTGGTGGCATTGGCTGTTTTCATCGGCCATCTCTTTCCGGTCTTCCATAAGTTCCAGGGAGGCAAAGGGGTGGCAACCGCGCTGGGGGTGTTGTTCGCCCTCGATGTGTGGGTGTGCCTGGGGGCGGTGGCGACATGGCTGGGGGTGGCACTGGTTACCCGTTTGTCCTCGTTGGCGGCTCTGATCGCCGCCATTGCAACACCGATTTACGCAATGCTGGCGCACTTGCCCATCGAGTGGGTGGTCGAGTCTGTGCTGATGTCGCTACTGCTTTTCTGGAGGCATAAACGCAACATTGCCAATCTACTGGCGGGCAAGGAAAGCAAGATTGGAAGCCGAAAAAAGAAAAATCAGGCGTCGTAATTCAATTCCTGCAAGTCCCAGCGCGGTTTTACATTGAAACGATAGTCGCGCCGCCCCGCTTCATGCTGTAGCCGCATCGCGCCCGCAAAGGCAATCATCGCGCCATTGTCGGTGCAGAATTCCAGGTCAGGGTAGAACACTTCGCCGCCAAATTTTCCGGCCGCCGCGTTGAGGCGGCTGCGCAACAACCGGTTCGCGCCCACCCCTCCCGCCACCACCAGCTGTTTCAGCCCGACTTGTTCCAGCGCGGATTGCGCCTTGCGCACCAGCACCTCAACGATCGCCTCCTGTGCCGCGTGCGCGATGTCGGCGCGCGTCTGCGGATCATCCGGATTTTGTTGCACGGCCAGCAGCACAGCAGTCTTTAGTCCGCTGAAGCTAAAATCGAGGTCGCCGCTGTGCAGCATCGGGCGCGGTAATTTGAAACGACCTGGCGTGCCGTCCCGCGCCAGTTTGGCCAACAAGGCGCCGCCCGGATAATCCAGGCCAAGCAACTTGGCGCTCTTGTCAAAGGCTTCTCCTGCCGCATCATCCAGCGATTCTCCCAGCAAGGTATAGCGCCCGACTCCTTCCACTCGCATTAATTGCGTGTGGCCGCCGGAAACCAGCAAAGCCACAAAAGGAAAATCCGGCGCGGGGGTGGAGAGCAAGGGAGAAAGTAGATGCCCTTCCAGATGATGCACGCCGAGAGTGGGCAGTTGCAATGTATAGGCGAGGGCGCAGGCGATGCCGGCACCGACCAGCAGCGCGCCGGAGAGTCCGGGGCCCTGCGTGTAAGCGACGGCATCGATGTCGCGCAGGGTGCAATCCGCTTGCTGCAGCGCGCCGCGCAGCAGCGGCAGGGCGTGCCGCACGTGATCGCGCGAGGCGAGCTCTGGTACCACGCCGCCATATTCGTTATGGAGCGCGATCTGCGAGTGCAACGTATGCGCGAGCAGGCCGCGTTCAGTGTGATACAGCGCGACGCCGGTCTCGTCGCAGGAGGATTCGATTCCCAGGATCAACTTCATGAGGTGTATTCGTTTTTATCGATGAACACATTGTACGTTTTGTGTGTAACAAGAGGATGCGCGGAAGGCAATATGAATATTTTTTTACAAAACGCTTGACGTGAAAATTTCGCCCCCTATAATGCGCACCTCTTCGCTGCCACGGCAGTGCGAGCAAGCGGCAAAAAGATCTTTAAAAACTTTAAAAAACAACCGATTAGTGTGGGTATTTGTGTTGCGGCAGAGGCGCGTCATCTAGGTGATG